>Ga0209367_1004751_pt1 | contig 18846 bp, 10 predicted proteins | sample WorMetLIZISLAND2_FD_187412 | JGI IMG/M metagenome (GOLD analysis project Ga0209367, IMG submission 187412) | Marine gutless worms symbiont microbial communities from Max Planck institute for Marine Microbiology, Germany - Olavius geniculatus... ... | reverse complement strand
AACTTATGTTTTCGTGTTGAGAATGAAACGACCTTGATTTCTGCAAAAAATCGTGTAGATCTAAGCAGTATTTCTGAAGTTAGAAGCTATATAACAGAGTGGCCTCGTTTTTTGGGCCACCCTGTAGACAGACGATGAATCCAAAAGGCTTCATTTTGCGTCCAGCTTTTTTTGGCTCTAGAAATGCCAGAAAACAACGTGATTCTGTACTCCAACTATATGCGCTGTGTGAGTCAAAAAGTTTTGCTTTCTGGCGCGTCCTGAAATAAATTTTTCAAAAACTGAAAATTTTAAAGCGATATTTTACACGTATATCCTGCGTTCACATTTAAGTCTCACATTTCAAGGTGATCGCGCTTAATAGTTTAGGCCTATGTTATGGCACAACTTTTCAAAGTGAGGGACAGATAAGCCTAATTGAATGAAACTTTGTAGTTTGGCGTGGATTCAAACGCAGAATATATGCACGTAAAATACAGCCTACAAATGTTCAGCCTTTGAAAAATAAATTTCAAAACACGTCAGGGACGGGATAAAATTATCCGACTCTTGGGGTGTTTACTGTTTACACGATGAAGCAAACATAAAGCAAACTGAGAGCACACGTCGTGCACGTGTATATTCAATACATTTTGCTTCATGTTTGCTTCATCATGTAAACACCCTATCACACTTTCTATGCGTGACTGCCGCATGTTTGTAGGACGTGTGCATGCGGGGAGGTTGCGACGCCGTACAGTCCAGAGCAATGTTTCACAGCAATGCTACTGACGACCGAGCGCTGTAGCGTCTGCTAGACCAGTAAAACCCTGCCCGCCGGGGATGGTACCGGTAGTGAAAGCGTCGAAGAAACCAGCACACTCCTCGGCAGAAAATGGCGCCGCCGCCGACGTGCCGCTACTAACCTACAGCCAGCACACAGCGCTCTACGAACAGGCAAAGCATCGCGGTCTCGAGGAAGCGATGGAGGGATTAGGAAACAATTCGTCCACTTGGCTGCACCTGCCGACTGAGTTAGCCACCGGGGGACCCTCAGAAATGAGCCACCACCGTTTACAGCATGACGCTTCGTCATCATCCGGTGTCCAGCAGGGGGCCGTGGGGGCACGCAAAACGTCGCCGGGCCCACAGCGCAAGACGACATCACGAGGCGGTGGCACTGTGACGAAGACCACCGCCGGTCTACCGCCAAAACCACCTGCACCCATTGAATTCTGTGTTCCCATCGACGACGGCGACAGCTCGTGCAGGTACTGGTCGAGTGTGCTGATTTTACCCATGCTCGCAACAAATACGTACTTAACCCCTTCTTCAATCGTAGAGCTGTTTGAAGAAATCGACAAGCAAAATCCCTGATTTTGCGTTAAAGATATCCATTTTGCAGTCGCCCATAACACTGTTATTTTCGTTTCGTATTTCTCTGCTTCCAACAGAGATACGTACAAACTTCTATCGTTGTACATGACGTTGTGCTTATCACACCTCACACGATACTGTGAGCGTTGTAAGGACGACATTCAAAGTCTATACGAAAAGGCAAAATTTGACCCTCAGCCAACCAAAATTCCCTGAACCGATCGTCACCAAATTTTAACGGCGTAATTACGTCGTGGACCCCTACCACCAAAAAAATTTGGGCTCAATCCGCCCAGAGGTTTTTGCTCACCATATAGGTGAAATATACACCCCTCCTGTTCGAAATTTACTACACATTCTTTGGGTCTTGAACTCGCCTACAGGCGAGTACGTTAGACCGATTTTTACGCTTAATACGTCAAATGACGCGGTTCTGCGCAAGAAAGCGCCTTTTTAATGTGACAAAATAAAAATTTAATTTTTGGCTTATTTATTCGAAAAATTCGAAAAATATTATAATGGCGCCTGTGTGAAAATTTAAAAAAAAATTTTTACATACATAAAAATAAATAGCTAAAAAGCCTTGATCATATCAAGTTTTTATACTTTTTTAAACACATAAATTAAATGCTGATAACCGTTTTTGACAGCGTTTTGTGCTTTATGCCGTTAACTCACTAACTCGTGCAGGTATTCGGTCGCTCCGACGTACAACCTACAGAACAGGAACGGCGGCATGGAAGACTCAAACCGGTCGACCGACTCACGCGAGTATTCGGACTCGTGCATCAGGAACGGCAGATCACCGACGCCGCCGTTGACCAGAGGTGTGTTCAGAGCGACAGATATGAAACGAGCTGAAATGAAACGAAATAAAGAGGGTGCCTATAAACATGTGTGACAACACCTCGCATGCGACAAACAGAGGGCGGAACGACGTACCGTGCAGCTGTCGCTTAACTCGGGTTTTGCAGCGCCGTCGCAGGAGATGCCACTTGTGACGCGATGGCGCTGTCAAACCCGAGTTGATTAACTACGTATTCCGCCCTGTTTTTGTCGTATGTGCGAATTTGTCTCCAATGTCGGCAACCTCGAAATGAAATTAAACTACGCTTAACTCGAAATGGTACTTTTTCCTCGATTTTTAGCTGCTATCGTGCGTCATAAAGCAAACGACGGTGCGGTGTAGCCCATCTCAGCGTGGTTTAAGTACGATACCGCACTGTCTGGAGTGGTGTAAGCTGGTATTGCGTACTCGCTTACATACTCCAGCAGTGCGGCATCTAGTGCTGAAATAGGCTACGATATGACATTGTATGCACGTCGCATATGACGTGCACGAAGGCCTATTTTTGGGTTGGTGGCGTGGTTTAGCGGTAACGCGTTTGATTCGATCAACGAAGTTACTCTACGTGGGGCAGGGTTAGTACTGCGATGAGTGACTGCCTGCGGGCACGTAAACCTTCTCGGTACTTAACCAGTCAACTCAGCCTTCCATCTTTCCGGGGTAGGTAAATCGAGTACCGGCCTATCTGGCTGGCGTTAAGGCGGGCATATTCATTTGCGTCGGGTGGCAGATAACACTGTGAGATCCCATACGATAAGTGACGCTCCGTAGCTCTGAAATGGGTTTCCATTAAGAGCTATAACACCGCCTTTAACCTTTTAACCTTTTATTTTATTTCATTTCATTTTTGTTGCTTTGAACACATCCTGAAGCCGCACCGGTGAGAAACGGCGTCAACAGAAGTCCGTCGTCAACTCAACGTCAGATCAGACCTCCAACAGCTGCTGCCGGCCGGAGACCGAACCCGCAACACTCCGTCTCTCAGCTCGGTCGCACCAGGCCACTGGCGGCTGCATCGTCCGCGTTGAGCGCCGCGAGAAACAGATCGATGGAGTGGAACGCCGCGATACGACCGAAACCATCGCCGACCACGACCAAGGCGACCGACGATACGGCGCATCGCCGACAGTTAGTCCGACCGAGCCAGACGACGAGCGCCACGTCGGCTACAAAGTGGCCCGCCATTTCCACGCTGCCTGCTCTGAGATCAGCCAGCAGACAGCTGCAACGTAAGATCGGCGCCAAGACGGAAGCTGCTTCCGAACGACAGCCCGTCGCCAGGAAAGCGCAGACGTACGCCGTCAAAAAACCGCCTCTGCCGTACAAGGTCGGTACGAGATTTTATCTGGTAATTAAATACAAAAAGCTTACCGGATTACACTACTGTGTAAGGGCGACCAAGTCACACATCCAAAACAGCAGAAATCATTTCAGTAAGATACAGAGTGATAGAATGACGAACTGGTTGCCCTTACAAACCCATGTGACGTGACCCCATTTAACCTTTTCCACCCTGCATTATCCCGTGAACCAATAAATGTGTGAAATTGCAATTTTGCACTGCACCTTGTATCAAGTCGGCCGCCAGCCCAGCAGGAATGAAGTCCTTTTGTCTTAACTCCTATAACTTCTATACAAAGTTGTGTAGGCTAAAACTACGGCATATGAATCATCCGTGACGACTTAACATTACATCAAGGGCGCGTGGTAGCGCAGCAATCATTAAGTTACTTTTATTGTAAATTTGTAATATATCAGTAACCAATAGGCTCCTGCATTAAAAGGCTTTCACCATCGATGCTTATCGAATGACGCGTTCCTTTATTCTCACGTAAAGTAAGCATTGAACACAGATTCTTTTATGCACACGAGTGGCAAAAAATTGCGGATCGATTTCATTCTTAATCGTGAAATGTTCGTTCGTGAGTTTTGAGGTTGACAAGATAATGGTTAAATTTAAGCGATTCATGACTTGCGAGGTGTGGATAAGCTGACGAAATTATGACTTCTGCAATTTGCTTAAATGAATGACCTACAGCCCATGGTGATTAAAATACCGTACATCTACATGCCCGTATATAACCAGCCTTCCAAAAGAGGTTCAACTCTTTTTTCCAATTACATGCTTTTAGCTACGAACCAGGGGTACATTTAATCAGCTGAAAAGCATTTGTATCGCATTTGCATTGACTATGTTTATTGGCTCACGAGATAATGCGCGAGTAGAAAATGTTAAATGGGGTCATGTCAAATGGGCTTGTAAGGGCAGCCAGTTCGTCATTCTATCACTCTGTGTCCTACTAAAATGATTTCTTCTGTTTTGAATGTGTGACTTGGTCGCCCTTACACAGTAGTGTAAACTGGTACGTTTCTTTATATTTAATATTTGCTGTTTTATTAGCAAATTTAATCATGAGGTAAAAGCAATAATGTGACCCAACCCAATTACGTGACCATTCGACTCGCGGTGGGCCACTTCCCATGGATGGTCCATTGTGACCATGCGTCTATCTGTCACCGTTACGGAGATATGGTGCCTCAAAAATAACGGGGTCACGACCTTGACCTTTTGTGGTCACGTGACGTCATCGGTCACGTGACCATTCGACTCGGCATATGTGGTTTTCTGTTAGTGGTCCATTGTAACCTTGCCTCAAACTTGCATTTGCCCATGTTAAAGGCCAAAAGTTCACTGCGCATGCTCCGTGTCACGGGATCTGTAGGCAGAGGGTCCAAAATAACCGCATATATGGAATTCCCGAGGCCACAGTCTATTCACTATGCCACTTTAATGGGGCTACGATGACGATTAAGGGTAGTTTGTAGATGAGCCTCTGCATTATTAAGCATTTTCAGTCGTAATTTTTCAAAATCCGAAAATGGGCCTAAAATTTGCGGTTTTGGGGAATTAGGAAATCATTAGGAAATCAATTCCCACCGAAACACGTCATCCAGTGCAAAACATGCGGCGCTACTCCCAAAAATCAATCTCCAGAGCTTGGCAAGAAGAGTATTAAAAATGAAAAAAAAAACAGTTGAACATTATATTTCACTTCTTTGCCCCACCACCCCTGCTGGGCCGATTTGTACCATTTTTGGCACGTAGGGTCACACCGCCGACATTATCATCCAAATTAAATTTTAAGTCGATTGATTCAGGGGTTTGGGGGCTACGGGTGCCCAAAATCTGGGGTTTCCCATTGATTTAGATAGTCGCCCTTACAACAGTGCTACGCACTACCGTGCTAGACTGTGAAAAAACGTGTTGATTCATCGTCAGCCTTTCAGGCGACCGTACTTAAGTAACGGTCGAACTGTTGTCATGGTTGTCGTCCGTCCGTCTGTCGTCTTTTTGTCACGGACGTATTGTGGCTAAACAGTACAAGATAGGGCCTAGATTGTTATTGATCACTAATAGGAAGTTGCATATCGGCTTTTAAATGACATGAAAATCATCGACGTTGAATGACTTTAAAAGTCACTGACAACCACTACGGTCGGCTATCTTAGCGACAGCTGGGCTTCTTGTTCAAACTGTCAACCTACTTAAAGGATGTCATAACATGCAACTATTTCAGCCAAGGTCCCTGCGGACTTCTACTCGAAAATTTTTTTCAGTCGCGCGCAGTGAAACGTCTGCCGCAGCACGTGGAAGAAGCACCGTCTGAAAACTGTTCAAGTCACGACACGACCGTCATTAAAATGATATGGGTGCTTAAAGCCAACTGTAAAACAAAATTGGCATGAGGTTATCCGCGGGGAAAAAGGTTAAAAGGTTTTGCTCTGTGGAAGTTTTTTTTCGGGTATGTGTTGTTCTTGTAGCTGTTGTTGTTGTAGTCGCAGTTTTGTTGTCATTGGGATAATTATTAATTCACTATAGTCTGACGACGTGACTTCAGCGGAATCGTTATCCATCTTCCGTAAGCGACTCAAAACTCACCAAATTGAAATCTTTAGTGAACTTAGCCGTAGTTTGTATTTCTCAGGCCACTGTGAATGAAAATTCCCGACTGATTAATTGACGTCTGTTTGATTGATTAATAGATAGCCTTAAGTTCTGCAGGGTGGGGCGCGGACGCTGAAACGTCAGTCGTCGGCGATAAAAACAAAGACGGAATCGCTGCTGTCGCTATCTTCGGCCGAGTCGCTCTGTACGCATGTCTCCGACCCTCGCGACGACCAACAACAGGCTTACGATCACCAGCAACGGTCGTACGACCAGCAGCAGCCGTGGCAGCCTGACGACGTCGACGACTACCACGCCAGCACCCTGCCTCTGAAATCCGCGCCTGCAGCCAACCGCTCCTTGCGACAGCGCCCAGACATCAGGTGACACCCATCAGCCCAATTCACCACAAAACATCTTTTCTTAAGACGTTTTTATACTTGGTGTCATCTCAAGACAATGCATGGGCTACTGTAATTCAGAATAGAGAACACTTAGGTACGACGTATTTTAAGAAGATATATCTTAAGATATAATTTTATTATGATTACTTTTGGTGTCTTGCGACAACTCGTATAAGTCGTAAATGAATGAAAAGATTTCAGGACATCTTGACTTTTGTCTTAGACATATACGTGAGGATAAGTCTTGTGAGTCTGTCTGTGAATCGGGTGGGCTGTGGCAGACATCCAGCGGCGAATAGAAGCCAAAGCCGGCCGCAGCTGGAGGCGCCGCGGCCGCCGACTCCCAGGCCAAGTGTCCGTCAGCTGCACAGAGGGAGTCAGGAGTCGGTCGTGCGCCGGTCGCCGCCGCCGCCGCCTCCCAGACCTGACCGTGCGGTCTACAACGACGGCAAGACATCCCAGCGTTCACTGCGCCAATCGTCACACAGCCGGCTGCTAACGGGAACCAAGCCGCGCAGTCGCAGCGGCGACAGTAGAGGACAAGCGGGAGAGGAGGCTGAGTTGACGTTAGAACAGCTTTCTGGTCGTGGTGGGGGAACGATTCGCAGTCATTCTTCACCGAGCGAACACAGCTTCTACAGTAGGTAGGTACCGCATTGATGGCTGAATGTACGACAAATACCCTCACGACATAATCCCTTGCGACAAAAACCCCTGCTGCAACAAAAACCCCGCGAGAAAGACCTTCTGCGACAAACCCTTTACGATGAAAACTTTCTACGACAAAATTCCTCGACAAACCCCTTGCAACAAAAACCCCTTACTACAAACTCCCTGCGACAAAACCTACTTTATTTCAAAGCTTCTTATTCGACACAGTATAGCGCTAAGAACGAACTAATTACAGCAAAAGTGGTTACATATACAAGAATTGCAGTAAAATACGACAAAGAAAAGCGGGTTCTGTCGGAGAAAGATTTTGTTGCGGCGAGGGAGTTGTCTAAAGCAGTGATGGGCTAGTCAAGTCGTGATTTGATTTGAATCGTGATTGAATCCTCTGTAATGATTTGATTCGACTACTTTGCAATTTGATTTAAAAGAATGTGATCTGATGTTTGGATATGATTTGAGATCAGCATGATTTGATTTGAATGTTAACTCATAACATCAATTTACTGTGGTTTTACTGAGTGCCTTTTTGCTCGAACCGCCTTTGCCCTAGTATTGACAAAATGTCTGCAAGTGACAAGCTAAAATTCAGGGCGGGAAAATATTTGCTGTCCCCTGCTTCTCCCCCTGAGCCACGGCGTCATTTGTGAAAAATGAAATTTCGTTTGACATGATTCGATTTGATTTGTATGATTTGGGTTAAAATGATTTCAGATTTTACTGTGTGATTTGACTTGCGATGTGTGATCTAGTCCAAAGATTCAATAAATATTTTAATAAATTTTTCCTTAATTAACAAGCAATTTGTAATTCGGATTTGTGATTGATTTACCCATACAGTCTGCAGGACGGCGAAAAGGTCCGAGCAGAGAACGGCCTAGCCGGCGACAGAGAGAAACAACGGTCTCTGTCTCGGGAGAACAGCAATAGCCCTGCGTCGTCAGGGTCTCAGACGTCAGTGGTCAGTTGCTATCAGCCTCGTCTCGGGGCTTCGCCGCTGCCACCCACCGCGTCAGTGTCCAGCCTGGCGAGTGACGTACCTCGCTTCGTCGTCAAGACCATGGCAAGACGCCCGGTGCCCGTCGCACCGTCCGGACCCGCGCACAGCAACACCCGTCGAGCATCCAGGATACCGAGACCCCTGCTGAGACCTGCGTGCCGTAGCGCCTCCCTAGCGTCCACCTGCATTTCCAGGTACCGCGTAGTTCGCGAGAATTCGCATCTTAAGGTGCGTACTGACTACTGAGCAAGAGAAATGAAATGAAATAAGAGCCGGAGCGCTCGACTTTCTTTTCATTTTATTTCGTTTCTGTTGCTCAGTACACGAATTTTAAGAATCTGGAAAAAAAACTGTGACGAATTTTAAAACAGGAAACGAATTTCGTTTTTGTTTGAAATTTTTGACAAGTCGAAATGATGTATTTTTTACAAGGCGCAAACTGAAAATTCAGTGATATGCTTATCGTAATGATTTGGGAACTAATTTATGTAGGTTGCCAGCTGTCAGTAGGTCTACCATCACGAGTTCATGTAAACTCGTGCAGTTAGGCGTCATTCATCACATTTGTTGTTGCGTCATGTAATATTAGTTGCGGTACTGCACCAGAGCAAAACCAGTCGAATGGGCCCGTAGCCTCCCCCAAATGGCCAAACAAATTTTACGAATTTTAAGAAGTTTAGAAAATCTGCAAATTTTGACAAATTTTAAACCGAAAGTTACGACAAATTGTCGAACTATACATGTGTTTGCAGGAATTCGTCGGTCACCAGCTTTCGGTCGGAGTTCAACTACGCCCGTCCGATGCCGATAGAGCGCATCCCGTTCAGTAAGTTCGGTATGGAGTGCGTGGTGCCGCTGGCTAGAATGGAGGTCTCGCTGACGCCAACGGAAGCTTTCTCCATCGTCGGAGAGAAAGGCCAGCGCAAGCGCTTCCTGCCGGTGATGGAAAACCTTCCGGACGACATCTGGGAGGCAGTGGAGAGCACGCTTCCTGCGCTGACTGTGGGGAAAGCCGAGCTTGAGCAGGACTCGGGCGATTGCCGCGTCATGATCGTTTCCTCACTCCTCGCGAAGTATGTCAATAAGCGTATGTCTGTCTGCTTTGCAAACAATTATTATTGTTGTTGATGATACGGAACAAGTCGCGATCAGAAAATCAGTGGCCAACTACCGCAAGTAGACTTCTTAGCCGATTAAAAAATACATCCGGCTAAGCAGAGAATACGGCTAATATTCGGTTTAACCGGATTTTGTCGCAAAACGAAATTTACGGCTAAATTAAGGCTAGTGCAAAACTTTTAGACTGAAATGCAGCCACAACAATTACTCAATAACACACAAAGAGTCTTAACATTCTTACAAATTAGCAGTACACAAAACAATTTACATAATAGGCCTACGTGCTGACTGCTGTGGCTTTAAATTATGGGGTGTTTACACGATCCAGTAAACGTCCAGCAAACTTCAGCAAATGTATTCAAAATACACGTGCTAATGCTGGACGTTTGCTGGAAGTTTGCTGGAAGTTTGCTGCTCTATGTCATAATAGAGCTGGACGTTTGCTGGCCGTTTGCTGGATCATGTTATTTAAGCACCCTATTAGTCTTCAAGTAAATGTTGAGTTCTGACTTCAGAACAGTTAGGTTACGTTCATAGTATGTAAGGAACGCAATACAGTTTCACCAAAAGTAACTAAAAACAAACTAAACCGATGCACAGTCGAAGGTTAGCCGAATTTTTTTCGGCCGCTAATGAATTTTAGCAATTTGGCTGCGATTACGGCTAGCCACATTATTTTCGGCGGATTTTCGGCATTCTGAAACCTCAAAGCTTTTCCGAAACATCCCTGTTGCATGGTCCGCGTCCGCGACTTTTCCATGTCTGACAAGTCGCCGATTTTCCCCGGGGAAAGTTTCGTTCAGGAGAAGTCGGCGTGTTGGGACTTGGGCTTATGTGGTGTTTGTTTTTAGGCCTGTCGCTAACGCAGCGTCGCAGACACACAAGACCGTCTCACTGACGACCACTACCAATACCTCGTCGCGACCGGCACGTAAGAAGTCCTCCTCGACATCCCGTAAACATCACAAGGTTATAATCCTTTCTTCATATCACTAAATATATTACAAGAAGCCCAGCTGTCGCTAGGATAGTCAGTGACCTTCAAGGTCATCCAAGGTCGATGATTTTTATTTCATCTGAAAGGCTGTATGCCACTTCCTGTTAGTGATTAATAGTAACTTTGGGCCTATCTCTGACTGTTTCCGAGATATGGCAAGTTTTCCGTTGAATTTCTTACCCCCTGTTCTTTTAACCCCCAATTTGAAAATGTTCCCCTTAAAGTAGATGGTTGAAATTTAGCGTGCTTAAGTTTCACACACATAGTTGAATATTCGTGCAAAAAGTTTTTTTTACGACCTCCCTGTTAGCCAGGGTACATCTGTTACAGACAGACAGACGGAAGACAACCATGCCAATAGCTTGACCGTTACTAAGATACGATCGCCCAAAAATTACAGAATACTAATAATTTTCTTATAGCAGTATTTTGTACAGATACTGTTATAATCTTTTGCCGTAATTTGTTTACAACTGTTTTGGCTTTTGTGTTAAAATGCAAGAGTAATAGTAACAGACTTTTTAATGCGTTTCGCGTGTCAGCTGTCATAGAAGTTAGAAGCATCCATAGAAAACGACGCATAGTATTTACGAGCCCTGTTATTTCATCAATTCATCATTACCTCTTACATGGAATCAGTTACATTCGGATTTTCATATTTTATTCTCTGTAGCTGGTTTTTGTGTCTTGAGTTAGTTAGTTAGTTGTAAGATACACTATGACATTAGATTAGGAAACTGGATACGAACCCGTTAGGCTACCTTTTGAGACTAATTCCCAGATTGTCAGGATCAAGCTTAGATGAGTCGCAAGATAGACATCTAGCGGAAAGATTGATAGTTTAACGACACTGGAGCGAGATAGCAGAATAAGTACTATGAAGTCAACTAAAATATATATGAAAATAACTAGAATCCAACTACATGACACACTGGCTCTCGATTGGCACCGAATGCAATGACCTTAGATGACCTTAAACGCCAAAATAACAATTTTTATGAATTTTTGGCGATTTCGGGCTTCGAGACACATTTCGAGAGCGAATCGCGCCGAAATTGATTGAGTTAGTCATGGAGAAGCTGCGTATGAAATTTTCAGTATTGAACGTAGATTTCGATTGTCCAAGTCTTGATTTTCTACGTTCAAGAAAACCTGCGCACGAAAGCATCAAAGAGCGGTACCCCCTTAAAAGTTTTTATTTTACCGTTGTTGGTCAGTCTTTCGTGAAAACGGTTGCAGATAGGCATAAGAATGCTGCCTATCACAACAAGCACTAGTGATGATTTTTTCAGACGTATCAACATCGATGACTTTGAAAGACTTTGAACTTCCAAAAAAGGTTTGTTGGCTGTAGGTTGCGGCGGCTAGCGACCAGGATCGTGACAATGACGAGGACTACTCGAGACTGCTCGTGAGGCTTGTTCAACTTCTTTATCTGCAGGCCAAACTGAACGCGTCGAAAAACGACAAGAACAACTCCGCGCAGGCGCCCTCGAACAATCATCAACCGTCATCCGCAAAGGTCAGTGCAACTTCTAAGCCGAAACTAATTGATGGGCGACTTCCATTCTTTTTTTTTCTTCATCTCTCCTCTACCTTTCTCTTCCCTCCCTTTATCCTTTTTCTACTGCAGTGAAGCTGGCATCACAGTTTGCTCCGGCAGACGGTACAGCAGGCCTAGTGTAGCATATTCATTATTTGTGGGCTAGTACTAATAAAGATAAGCCCACATCAGTCATGTGAACAGTGGTTTCTATCCCTATACTTAATGAGCACAGCTTGTGCTCAGTGAAAAAATAGGGGAGAAAGTTTTTTTAAGGGCGTGGATCAAAACTTTTTCTTATTTTTTACTAGGCAATCTACACCCTTAACATAACTCCCCCTAGGGAGAAAAAAGCCCAAAGGAGGACACGAATCCGAAAGTGGGGGGAGGTGAAGTTGTGCCCGATTTCGATTCCAAATTTGGGTGAATAGATGGCCACTGCATGTGAATAATTCACACTATGCTGCCACAGTATCGATTAACCCATTCGGGCGACATGCCTGGAGTGGGTGGGCAATTTGCCCGACGGGGGGGGTTACATGTAAAATGTTGCTATGTGTGACACAGGCGCAGCAGACTGAGAACCAACAACCGCAACAACAGCAACAAGTGCCGCTGGTAACGCACAGCACGCTACTGGGCCACCTACAGAAACACTCCTCGCCACAGAAGCAACGCGCGCCGCCCGCCGCTTACGCAACTACCCACCAACCGCAGACAAACGTCGTAAACACAGCTCAGTCATCGCCATACGGTCCTCCGTACCCTTCGACGGACCAAGCCGGCGCCAAAGTCTATCGCATGGGCTCGTCCGTGACGCAAGTCTACTCCAAGAACTACCCCACTAGATACGGCTCTGCGACCGTAGAGTCAGCCACTGGCAACAACAGCAGGTCAGTGATGGACAGCTAACTAAAAGAATTAATTAAACTATGACTAAAACATTTAACTCAACTATTAGTTAGCAACTGCTTTGGCAACATAATTATCTAAACTAGTAGCTTTAAATTGAACTTTTGCAACTATTTTTGAGGTAAACACTAAACTGATGCAATATTGTCGACAAATGCGACAGTATAGGCTACATTGAAATTTGTCGCCATCATGTATCAAAGTCAAAAATTATACAAGTGATTTGACTGTTGTCTTAGAATTAAACTATATAATTGCTAACAAAAATTAATAATTAAACTACTGCTTTAACTAAACTATTTCAATTCACTTAAACTATTGATCTAACTGAAATAAATTAATTAAACCATTAATTAGCAACTTTTTAGTTAAGCTAATTTTTGCCCCCCCTCCCATTACTGCAACAGGTGGTCGAACGCGATCCGGTCTAAGACGGTCTACTTCGACCACAACAACAGCAGTGCAGCGGGCTATCAAAATCCGGAAACCATGACGAAACCCTCGTCACCGTGGTTCACCCGTACAACTTATCCTTCCAGTCCGACGTCCACCGTGTCTTTCAAACCAAATTTCAGTCAGCGCCACCATTACGACGACTTTTACAACCGGATATCGACGTATCCCGGCTTGCGCTACGGCTACAACAGCAGCTATCATCGGTCGCCGCCGACCAGCATGACTGACTTTATCTAGACACAGTTGGTCATGGGTCACTTCCGTTTGACCCATCCTGACCCGACCCGACCCAAAATCACAGTCGGCATCATTGAAATATATAGGCCTAGTCTAGGTGGTCGGCATGTTCATAGAAAGTCTTGTGAGTCATTCAGTAAATAAGTAAGGTAAAAATTTATGCAGCGCATAGTCCAAAAAAATCTCCAATTCGCCAACACATTTTGCCATCAGTATCTCGCAAAAATCTCATAATAAGTCATCAACAAAAATCCAAAATACTGCATCACAATCAGTTATCAACGCCAAGCAACAAGCATAATGCGACCAAGCCAAACTAACTTAAACGTTTCCGCAAACTTGAACCTTTATTAGCGCAACACGTTGCAACTGTCATCAACCAACCAATTAATTAATTGGTTATTTATTCAGCAAAAAACTCACTAGGCCAGTAAACCGTCAGAAGATTATAAGGCCACTCAACATCTACTAAGTAAAATACACTAACTAAACCATGCATACAGTTAGTCATTGCTGAAAGGCATTAAGAAATGCAAAATCGACTTGCTCTGGCAGACTTTTCCATACACGATGAGTAAAAATTATATTTGCCATTATATTTATTCACAGCTAAAAAAAGTTGATAACCTTTCTGATCTTACTCAGTTAATCGTACCCGATCTGACCCGACCCGACCCGACCGTCCCTAGTACCCAACGGAACTCAAGGACGAATCTGCAACGACTCACGACCAACTCCGCCGTTAAAACAAAAGAGCGAAACTCTGTCTGTCATGCGCTTAGAGCTTAAAAACGAAATTCGTGAAAAGATATTTTACGAATTGAGTACAGTAGAAATGATGTACGATAAATTCGAGATGTAGAAAATACAACTGCAAGTTTGGTTGTGCAGAGCTGTTTTTGTCCCTAGGCCTACCTTCATGCAATGACCAACAAGCAAAAACGTCGATTTTGTCCTCGTTTTCGACTTAGGTCGAAATTGATGAAGCAAGGCTTGACAGTTTTGTTTACAATAATGTCGTCTGCATTTGTTAATAAGCACCGAAAGTGAACCTAAAAACTAAACTTAACCTAATTTAATTTTAATAAAAATAGTAGCAAATCAATTCAGAAGACGAGTTTTGCGTCCATCTTTCTGAGTGTAATGATTTTGAAAGTTTATAGTTTACATGGTAGTGTAGCAACGCAGTAAAAGTGTGGTCACGAGATATTTAATAATCACTATTGCAAATAGCCCACGGTATGTACCAATAAAATATTTTCGATATCGGTCAATACTTGCCAAAGACACGGACGAAAGTTAAGTGGAACGTTTTACGGCTCACGGTGTACAATCAAAGCGACAACTTAATAAATTAATGAATAAATGAAATTTAATTTGAATAAAATAAAATTTACTTTGGAGGTTAACGGTGCTTCTGGGCGAGAAAAGTGTGCAGCTATCGCAGCTCGAGTATCTTCGTAACCTGCACGCCAACAGTTTAATAACTCACTCTCTCACAAATACAAAACGCTTCTCCTTAAGTTATCAATCAGTCCTCAGTATTTATCTGTAGGCCTAAGTCACTGTTACGTCAAAAAATGTGATGGCTCAAACATTCCGCTCTCTCCCTTTTCTTCCTCCTCTTTTTTTTCACTTTTTCCATAGTTTTTTGGGCCAAAAATTGTTTTTTAAAATCACAATTTTAACTTTGATAACCTAAAGTAATATCTCAAATAATACGGCACCATCAGGTATCTTATCAAACATCAAAAATTTAGAAAAATTTAGGAGCTTACAGGTCGACGATAAATGTCGCTATGCTGTAAATGTTGGTTACTGAATTGGCAACATGGTAACTACAAAACTTTATTTGAAAATAAAGTAATCAATAATGAAAATTGGATACAATGCTTTTCGTTGCATACGCCTATTAGTGGCCTATTTGGCCTTTTTGCGGTACGCAACAAAAGCAGCTGGTACACATTAATGATCCACCCTGTGTTACGGCAGTGTGATTTACACGAGCAAAGTACTAAACACGCTATGAAATAGTCTGTTTTAGTATACTTACAGTTACCTCGCTGACTAAATTTCACAAGACATGCACCGACACCGATGCGTTTGAAGTGTGGTGGAATCTTTAATGATAACTCAATTGTAAATTTACTGCTTTGCTCCACAGTTTATTGGTCAATATGTCATGCAGTTATGCCAGAAATTAGTGGCTCACTTTTTATCGGGCCACCCTATGAGTAGAAATACGAGTATTGTTACTAACCAACAGCGGGAGCGTAGCCGTTGCGTTTCTTGGACTTGAGCGACTCGATAACAGCCTCTTCAATGAGTTCGTCCAAAGGCAAGTTACCGAACGTTGTCGGGTCGCCTGTACGACACATAGGCTACAGTAATTTAAATCAAACAGAATTTAGTGTAGGTCAATCAAGCCTTGTATTTAGTGTTTGCAATCCCGGGATCCCGGGATTCGGGATCCCGGCCGTTTTCGCCAATCCCGATTCCCGGGATTGGCCGCGTCTCAATCCCGGGATTACGGGATTACAAAAATTCGTCAAATAATATATTTCTTGAGTGTCAAGTAACACAAATAACAATTCTAGCCCTTCAATGAATAAAATATTTGAGGCGCATTATAGAGTACTACTTCTTCTGTGCATTGTGATTTGTGTTATTACAGTCACCCTACATTCGCAATACTTTCCATACGACTCGGCTTACATCCTCATGCATGAAATAAGTCTACTATGGATAACAAAACAACGACCATTCTGTAAGCCTAATCTTGAAACGGAATCCTGGGATCCCGGGATTACGAATATGTCAATCCCGGATCCCGGGATTGAGAATTCAATCCCGGATTGCAATCACTACTTGTAATCGTATTCGCAAAAAGCTTGCAAAAATATAAACTGAAGATTAAAAATTTAATCTCACTTAGCTCGAACATGTCGGCAAAAAGTGACGAGCCGCAGTTTGTAAATTTAGCAAAAGAACCAAAAAAATGAATAATTATTTCACCACGCACGATAAAATTTTCGACAAAATTAGGTGTTTATCGGCGTTGATAACTACTTGACGTAAAGGTCTGCACAAGATATGATGAAATTAGTGGCACTAGGCCTATACCGATAGACAGAGCGATCATGTCTTTGTCTGGGTTCGGAGTGAGCTTCATGCTGTCGACGATCTTTCTGATGGGATTGTCGGTGTGTCGTGCCATGAACGAAGCCGGGATGACGCCCCATTGTTTGCTGACACTGTTGTGACGCTGCCGTTTCACGGATGACGCCAGCGACGAACCCGGTTTCTTGGTGGTTTCTCCGTCGGCCAGATTCAGCTGATTCACGCGGTCACTGAGTACACAGTCAACCTTCGGTTAAAATATCATGCGTTAATGTTGCTGTTTACTCAGTTTTTGGAAGGTGACCCTCTTTTTTTGACGCTCTCGTTCGAGAGGAAACCCGTAACCCAGCAGTACGAAATTTTTGCACAAAAACTAAGATCTTTGTGGCAGATTTCGTGATCCTAGCTTGCACCTTTTCGATAGGGCTGCAGAGTGTAGGCTAACGAACAGTCAGATGGACGGATGGACAGGCGGACGAACGCCTCGACGATAGCTAAGACGCCCGCAGCATTACATACGCGAGTAAAAAGCAGACGGCAAACTATATTCCATTTCCGTATTCTAATGACACGCTGCCTAAAAAAGTAAAAACGGATAGGCCTATTGCCGGCACATCTGGTCAAAATTTCGGTAACTGCACTTAAGAAAGTTGTTGTGCGACAAGTAGTGACGGCTGTTTGTTGGACCTATGTTGACCTTGATTTAATAAACGTTGTTTATGATTTAGCGAATACACGTTAGTTAAATCGAGAATTATACGAACTATAGGACTAAAAGTCGAATCGCAAGTTTTACTTACGTAATCATAGTTTCTAACGATTTGAGTTATTAATGACTAACTGCAGGCGATATGTAACTTAAGGCGTCTTTATCTGTCTACAAGTAAACAAACGGTGCATCTGACCGGTTTGTTTGCAACTTGATTCTTCGAAGTTCGCCTTGCTCGCTATACAGTTTCGCTCGGTTTTTGAACAGTATCAGAGGTCAAACGTGTCACTAAGTTCTTAGTGTTGGGATATTGCTATTTATCTGTCCAAGTAGTTAAGGCTGAACTACATTGGACTATAGGCCTACGGCTACAATTATTTCGTTAGGCCTATTCATTCACACTTGAGTCAAAGTGAAACACCAACGCCCTCTTGTGCGAAATTTGAACTTTCAATAAAGCAGGCCTGTCATCACTCAGCTTAATAAATTAAAGTTATAGGCCTACATCATAAAGTTGTAAAAGCAATCAACTACTACTCCTAGTTACATATAGGCCTTCATAATATGAAGGCCTATATGTAACTAGGAGCGCGCAACACTAGACAAATACTTTACAGATGAAATAAAATTTGACTGTTGAACCGAGGTTAGGTCGGTTGACAAAGAAAACAAAGGTCTCTTGGTTCAGCAATGTTGCCTGCATTATGAACTCACCCGCTAGCCTAATCGCTCGTAGCCTGCATACAACGTAGTGTATGAATTGCGCACCTTAAACCATTTTAGAAACACTTCGCGTAATTCTAAAATAACTATTCTCTTTATAACAAAAAATATTCCGTTACGCTCTACTTGCAACTATAGTCATTTGCAGGCTCAACTGTAGGCCTACCATAATGTCGCTGTTTGATATTATTATAAGTCTTCATGTACACATGTACGTTAGTACATGACTTGATATTATGGCAACTGCGTATTATTGTAGACCTACTGTTTCCGAGATATTATGCCTACCAACTGTTTATAAACATTCAACGTGCACTCGTTCAGAGAAAACTGTCCGTCTCACATATTCACAAATTAGCAGTAACAGATACGTATAACATCGACTTAGACCTGAAAAATATTTCTGTGCTTCCGGTGGCTGTCCGCTTCTAAAAACTTTGCGTCCCTAAAATTTTTATTGAATTCTCAAAAACATTTCGCAGTTTTTAGTTTGTTGTCAAAGTTTTACAAAAAACTGTTTGCATCTAGTCTGTAATCCGTCTATTTCATGCATATCCGTCATTTTCAACGCCCCCTGAAGTAGGCCTATCTTTACTTTAATTCTCATGAGCACTAGTAAGTCAGCATGCTGTTATAAATAAATAAATAAATTTTAAAAAATTCCGCCCTCGCTCTCTACTTTCTCGCCGGCTGCAACCGGAGCAAAGGATTTAGGCCTTATTATGAGCACAACCTCCGAAGTACTTCTGACTTCTGACTACACTGGCGCTATATAAGCTCTATTAACTTGCTTGGTCGCCGTTGTCCG
>Ga0209367_1004749_pt1 | contig 18850 bp, 12 predicted proteins | sample WorMetLIZISLAND2_FD_187412 | JGI IMG/M metagenome (GOLD analysis project Ga0209367, IMG submission 187412) | Marine gutless worms symbiont microbial communities from Max Planck institute for Marine Microbiology, Germany - Olavius geniculatus... ... | reverse complement strand
ACCCTGCTTCGATGGTGAACTTAATCTGGTTCGCTAATGAAAAATGCTTATCGTGTCAGCACTGAGCAACATGGAAACATGAAATCGGGCGTCTTGTGATCCAAAAACTCAACATCTTGCAAGCTCATTGTGATAGTGCACTGTCTTGCTCGAACATGTGAAAGACCAACTATCCCCACAGGCACGTAAATTCGATCACTTTGCACGTTTTTGTGGCTGCAACTGTAAAACTTCAAATATTTGACACCAACAAACCAGATTTTTCACCGTTGAAGCAGGGTAGCAACTGGCAGCACCAATTGGAATTAGCCTGTTTGTACCCGTGACACATTACAATGTCGGCGTTACATCATGACTGGCAAAGAATATTTAATCAACTGCCGTGTTTTGTTAAAACATTTCAAATCAGTATTTATTCAGCTACAACTGGTAAAAATTTCATGCAAATTGCTCATCATTTGAGTGAATTATGAAAAAAACAAAAAGGGGTCCTTTTTTATAACACCGTGTAGTATACACAATGCAACAGCATGTTACTCAGCAAAAGAACAACAAATTCATCTCAGTTCTGGTATCCTGGTATTTTAGGAAAACTATCAGCATATATCACTACTCGATGCAGCTAGGCATATGCCAATACACACAGAGTCCTACAATAATTATTATTACCAATGAGCTGATTCTCGGTTATTGCAATGCAGAATATGCACCCGGACTGAGTTTGTTACAAAAGTGAGTTAGTAAGTAGGGTTTAACATCCCACCCGACACAGTATAGGTCATCTCGGAAACGGCCTTTCCAGGCAGAATGCACACAAACACATAATAACGGAACAGTAAGTTTAAACTTTACAATAAATAGAAAGTTTAACCTTTACAGAAACACAAAACACAAAAATGAGGTTTACCTAAAATTGTAAGAACTCCATTATACGCATGCATATGTAATTAACATAATGGTAGTTCTAATAATCTTCCCTGTTATCCCCCAGACAGTCATTAATTTCAGAATGCTGTCTATTGGAGGACAGGGTTAAATGCAGAAAGAAGTTGACACACGAATCATTAACACTGCTCTGTCACATATTTCACATCAACAGTCGACAATCAGCAGCGCGTTGTTCCAACAAACTTCACCAAGAAATACGAAGCACATCTATTTCTAGGCTCTCAAGACAGCTTTAACTGGCGAATTTGCCATGCTATATCATGGGTTCGGCAAAATACCCAAGTTCGTAACACCTTCCATATTGTTGAGATTGTCGAAGGAGTGATGCACGGAAATGGCAGCGTAGGGCTTTGTTGGCTGGAACAGCCTCTGACAGACAGTCTATGTGAGTGTTTAGGATTTAACATCCCACCCGAAACTGTATAGGTCATTTAGGGGACGACCTTTCCAGGCAAAATTGTACATACACATAATAATGAAAATCAACCTTTACAGAAATTTTAACTTTAACGAAACATAAAACACAAAAAAATCTAAAATCTAACTAATAAAACCTAAAGAGCTGCCAATTATAATTCTGCATATATAACAATAATGGCAGTTTTAATAATCTTCCCTGTTATCCTCCAGTCGTCAATCTCATAATGCTGTCCTTTGGAGGACAGGGAGTTAGAGAGTACAAAACAGTGGCATTTAGCTATGAGGTCTCTGATGGGAAGGAGACCATTATTGCAAGCAGCATGCCCTTATCCTAGTTAATACCAGGCCAGTCTTTAGGCAACTGTCAGAGACAGCGGCAGTCCAGATTCACTTGAGAACAACGAGTAAATGACGAAGAATTTGCAAAAAAACTGACATCAAAATGATGCACAACAACAGCAAACAATAAAAACAAATAAATTAGCAAATAAATTAACACCCGTCATAATCAAACTTCTCATAAAGCAAGATTCGAGACTAAGAACAACACGTTATTGAAGAAATAGCAAATCATGACACTGCACTTACACAAATCAAAACAGAAAATAAACATGTAAACCTATGTGAAACTCAGTGAACTCAAATTAAAATACTGATCAACAACTGTTAACAGCAGGGACTTCTGCATCTTAAATCACAAAAATGCCATAAATAAGCTTAAACAACTAGACTTAACATTTTAACAACAGTACACTTGCAACAGGGCAAGGTCGTCACCGCAGACAATACACATGTGCACGTATACAACACACAGATAACATTACTGAAACAATTACTCACATATCACACAATGTAAATACACTCGACGTACGACACAATAATACGATTAGAAATTGATAAAACGTCCGGAAAAAATGGAAAGTGAAAAGTGTGCAAAAATCACACCACCAACAACAATCATCACTACATCTACGATGACTGAAAAAAGTTTCCGACTTCAACTGCAACAAATGATAAAATCTGTCAAGGGTTCGACACCACGGTCAAACCGATCACACTGCTTTGCAAAAATTGCACTAACAAGTGTTCTGACTGGAATTAAAATCAAACATTGGCTCAGTGTTTAGCCGAACTCAGGAATGAGCAAATGGTTGAGTAGCGAGCGTAAATGCATTCATGGTTTAAGGCCAAGTTGCACAAAAAACGATATGCTGATCAATTGTAACAAAAACATCGCTTTCAAGTAATTTTCAGAAAAATACATGTATGTTGTGCCAGCCAAATGCACCCAAATGTGTCACAATAAGTGATGATTTCACTCAACAGGATGCTTTGTTGCCAAACTGACATTCGCATTGAAAACATAGTAAATCTATCGGTTTTATTCAGAATAATGTCCAATTTACAGTACAAGTAATGATGCATAGGTGACATTAGAAATTACGTCATTGTTTATCTGTTCACTACCAGAGGTGTGCGATTAGTAAAATTATCGATGTGCTTTTTTTCAGTGGGCTGTAACTATTGATGAAAAATTTGGCCTTTCGAGGCTATTTGGCCGCAAATTAAACTGGATTTGATTTTAAGGCAATAAAGCTAGTCAGCAACCCTTCTGCTAGTGATGTCACAGTTGCAAAATTGCCAAAGCCATGAAAAGGAAAATTAAGTACATGATACATTATTCTTAAGGTATTAAGATGTATTAGCAACCAGAAGATTAATGAAAATTGAAAAGTTAACGTTTGATAAAGCCAATTAGTGCTTTATAACAGTTACGTAGTATGGTGCGACTTGGCCTTTTATCTTGTCCATCAACCGATGGCATCGTACATGGTCAAACTCGCCATCCTATGTATCCCAGCAGATAGTGATCACAGTCTAGTGCAACAGCACATATCAGCGTCGGACATTCAGTGAGACCAGAGATCGTTCGTACACCACATAGCTGATGCTAACTGCCGGGAGAACCTTCACAAAGTTGGGCAGCAGACCACGGTACAGACCACGCAGTCCTTCGTTCCGCACAATCACTTGCAGCAATGCAGTGGCGCCTTCTCTTGCATCGTCAGTAGCTGAATCACACAAGACACTCAGACACATGCATGTGGGGTTTTATACAATATTTCAGTTTAGACCCATCTCCAGGGGTCAACTTTTGTGAATTTTTGTGGCAGCCACTTTAACAATCTGTAACATCGCTGAGCATTTGGAGGCGATTTCATCCTCTTGTTATTTTGCCGAACATCCTGCCATCTGTTACATTATCCCATAGCAGTGACTTACGCCTGTCCATCTGAGTTTGCGTTGGTTTACGGCGTCCAAGATGATCCGGCGCTTCTATTTATAGTTCTCAAGATATCCCGTTTATTTAGACTCTCTGCAGGACTTCATTATTCATTAGCCTAAACCCAACTGATCTTCTGCATTTTCCTCCAGACCGACATTTCAAACAATGATACTCTCTCTCTATCAGCTTGTGTCATTGTCCATGTCTGAGCATCACAAAGAGCAAAGTTTGCACACTGTGCATTTTATTATTCTTCTCCTTAATTGTATTGTACTTCTACTATAAAACTGCTAATACAAGCCGGGTCTCATATAGTAGCCAGGTCTCTAATACAAGCTCGGGGTCTGAGACTGATGTTTTAATAGAAGCCGGGTCTCAAATAAAAGCCAGGTCTCCAATACAAGCCAGGGGTCTAAGTCAAATGTTCTAATAGAAGCCAGGGGCTTCTATTAGCAGTTTTACGGTATTTCAGTTTCTCTCTTATCATTTCCATTTTAAAGCTTAAAGTTTTTTAGTTTATGCGCTAGATTAAACTGACAGCTTGTCAGTCAGTTTTTAAGTGCAAATCCTTATTGTATCGTATCGTATACCCATTCCCCGATTAACTATTTAACTTAACTGTACTGCAACATAAACCAGAATAAAAACCGAATCAACTGAAGCTGCCCACCTTGTGCTTGCAGCCTTGTGCGTAATAGGGAGAACGGATAGCTGGCTAACTGTCCACATGTGCTGCTCACTGTTCCACAGGCAAGCAGCACAATGACACTAACTTCAGCCGTTCGACGTTCTTTCTGCCGCTTCATGTACAACAGTTTCAGTGTCTGCAAACAGGCAGACCGGCAATGCAATGATCATCTAGGGCCGTATGCATAACAACGCCTTAGTTTACGCCGTGACTAGCAGCTACATGGAGACTACCAAGTCCGAGACTAATCGACAAAGTTAGTCGGTATGCAAAATGAAAGCGTAGTGATCAGACTAGCAAGTATCAACAATTCGACATAGTTGATGTCGGGTAATTTCATTTTGAAATTTCCTAGCATAAAGTCGTCCGACTCATGCTGATGCATGCGCATACTGGCAAAGTTGTCGTCTGCTCACTCATCCACAGCCACGGGCAGTTCATTAGAAATCACGACACCTATACGATAAGCTAATTATGGCAATGCAGGCAGTACAAATGCGCAAACCCAAAAATGTGCAAACAAAATCAGGCAATAAATGTTCTATTCCTCAACTTTTAATACTTTAATACTAGAACTGCATCAGTAATAAGTATTGTATGACCTACGATGTAATAGCAAGTGCCATAATGTTGGAATATTTAGCAAAACAGTGAGAGTATGACAACTGTTAACACACATAAATCTGCCATAATTTTGTCGCTAACAGATTTATTTACGTCGGACTAAACCAGTTACGCCTGGTTGCGAGGGAGACTAAAGTTCCTCATTTATGCCCAAACTAGCGATAAGTCGCCATTATGCATACCAACTTGACAGTTAGTCTGTCGTAACTTGGATTTAGTCAGAGACTAAAGTTACAAAGTCGCTCTGCATATGGCCCCTGACGACAAATGATCCACACCTATTCACACAATTACTCAAACAAGAACATGCATAAATAAAATTCTGGCAGCAGATTAACAGAATAAGACGATAATATGAATGATTTCTTTTGGCTTACAAGTCACACAGTTGTGTCCGAACTGAAAAAAAATGAAACTTCAAAGTATTACAAATGTTAATGTTGGAATATTTAGCAAAACAGTGAGAGTATGACAACTGTTAACACACATAAATCTATCAATATCATCACTATTTATCATTTGCAGTAATATTTATAATTCTCACCACAATGCACAATACAATCCCCACCGAGGTCAGCCACCTTGCCATGGTGGTGGGGCTCAGCACCGATGACCCGAAAGATTTCTAAAATCTGGAGGCAAGGAGCGACTAAGCGCTGACCAAATTCGTGTAGGCATATTGCTACACGATACCAGTTCTTTTGTGCTGGTTTCAGCTTCACAGCTGACTACGGCTTATAGCCGTCTACTTACGGCTTTACAGCGTCTATTTACGGCTTTACAGCCATCTATTTACGGCTTCACAGCTGTTACGGCAGCCGCTACCTGTAACCTTCTGGTTACATTCGGGTACGCGCATTGGGCCGAGCTGATACGGCCTCAGCGCTGGGCAGGTGTAAGAGCCTGTCCACCCCAGAGGTAAGGCACAATACAATGACACATATTTAGATGTAAAAAACGTTTTTCCACGTTTTTTTATTTCTGCCAAACTTTTAACGTTTTTTTACATTTTTAATTTTCTTACCGTTTTGACAAATTTTTTTTGTAAAAAACATGCATTGTAAATCCCATCAAGAACTTCAAGAAACAGCTTTGAAACTACAAAAATGAAGTAGTAGTTCATAATGATGGCAATTAACTTAGTCAGTCTAGTGCTTAAGTCTTGTGACCTTTTTGTTCAACTGAAACTACATAAAGTTCTCTCTCTCTCTAGAGTCTAGACTATAGTTCCAGTTATACTGCACTTACAGCATTATGCATTAGGCAAGAGGTTGAACAAATTATGGCCAACGTTTCTTATTCAATGTTTTTAAACGTTTTGTATTTCTTCCATGTTTTTTTACATTTTTTAGCATTTTAATTTTTTTTCTGGAAAGTTTTTACGTCTACGATATTTACAGATATTCCATTAAGCCACAATGTGCACAGCATACCTCGTACACTGTTAGGTCTATACCAGCGTACGGTATAATGCCGATAGTGTTTGGAAGATAGCCGCGGTAGAACGGCCGGATTCCATCTTTCTTGAAAATTTTCACCGCACAGTCCAGTATTCCTCTGTACTGTCCAGTTGTTGACACAGCCAACCGTGTCTTCACCACCTGATCAAACAAATGGTGTTATAGCTCTTAATGGAAGCCCATTCCAAAGCTACAGAGCATCACCTGCCATATGAGATCACAGTGTTACCTGTCACCCGACACAGGTGAACGTGCCCCGCCTTAGGCTGCATTCACGCAGACACGAGTATGAGTATGAGTACATGTCCGGGTTTCCGTTTACAGCCAGTAGAAGCTTCACTTGTATGAGTGGAGCATTCACGGTCACTTGTACAAGCACATAACTCGACACATGTCGGCCATATTGAATAAAATCGAATCGAAGAAATGCTTCGCCATTAAAACAACAATATTACACTGCAAAGTTACTATTTTTACAAATCGCACATGTCAGTTCTGACGTCAAATATGCACCACAGTTTTTATAAATTATATTAATGCTGTTTACGAGTAGTTTACTTTCTACGAGTTGGATACCTGCACATAAACTACTCGTACGAGTGAAATTTACAGGTAACCCGTACTCGTATGAATGTGAACGGCCACCATTGAAATACACGCAAACTTGTGTTTGCCAGAACTCGTATACGGGAAACTGTACAGTGCCAAACTCATACTCGTGCTTATGTGAACGCAGCCTTAACCCCAGCCAGATAGGCTGGCACTCGATTTACCTACACCGGAGGGATGGAAGGCTGAGTTGACCTAGGTGGCTGGTTACACACCAAGATGGTTTATCTGCTCGCAGACAGTCACCCATCCAAGTACTAACCCAGCCCGGCGTAGAGTAACTTCGTTAATCAGATGAAACGCATTACCACTACGTCACGACACCAACCACTAGCCACTACTAGATCGAAATAGTAAAGCCCAAATTCCATCACGCCGACTTTGCGACAAAGTCCTTGACAAAGTCTGTGGACTTTCCCCGTGCATTGTCACGGACTAAATTCCATTAAAGCAACACAGATGGGTTTGTTACAGACTATGTTGCAACCAATCAACATGTCGAGATGGGTTGAAAACCATAAACTTCTCTGTAACTTTCCCATTTCGTCGTGTGCTTCCATGACTTGCATCAAAACTTGCCCTACGGAAGTTTTGGTGAAAGTTAGCATAATCAAATTTGGGCTTAAATGCATTTTACAAAACAGCCAATGTAACAAACAAAGTCAACAAACTCCCTGTCACCAAAACGTAACATGCCCAGATGGAAAACAAGAAGCACCAACTAAAGACATGGAAGCAGCAGACCAAAGCATGTGCTTATCAGCAAAAATGTGCCCACTGTCTATGAACTGGTAGGCCCACTAAGCCAAAATGGCCAGACAGAAACACACCATTCAACATACCAGATATCCAAAGAGAGTATCAAACAGATTATCAAATGCATAGATGGGCATGTCAAGTTATTGTGCTAAGGAACTTTTTCTTCAGCTAATTACGAGTTAGTTAGCTTATTTGAAATTTTTATCACATGGCATAAAATTGCAGCACACTGTTCACAATACAATAAAATATTTTACACTTAACATATTTCAAAGATATGACAGCTCTTCATGCAACTACCCCCTGTAGTTAATGCACTTCTTTACAACTGAAAACAATGAAAATAATATTGAATTGTCAACAGTTGAGTGATCTGACGTCATGATGCACTCTCATCTGCAATAAACTAAATAAACTAAACTAACATATGATTACAAAGTGTTCATTTATACCTATATTTTTGCTGTACATTCAAGTCAATTAACATCATATTATGTGACGCAGACTCCAAAAACTAGTGATTATGTGAGTGCACTAATTATGCCTCCATTCAGACTTGAGAATACAAATTTGGCTCTATTCAGATTTTTAAAAAATTAATTCTGGCACATCCCTGGCAAAAAAAGCATAAAAACGAAGAACGCTATCTATGTACATTAACATGACAACTGACTTCCATAGGAAAGATCGCTGTCTGTGCAATTGCACCAGCCGCAGATCCTGCCGTGAAACGCGCTGCAGTTGGTAGATCTTTTGACGGATCACTGTGCAGCCACTTCTTTATCTGTCAAAGAAAACATAGCCACAACAGCAGATATCATACAATTACTGCACCTAACTAACTTCAACTGCTCTATGACCTAACTAAGAAAAATAAGAACTGCAGTACATATGATCGATACAACATGTGGAAATGTCTGTGGCTATGGTATTGTCAATACAGCTGAGATCATCAGCAGTAAGAAATTATGGGCCAGCAGCTAAGAGACATACTGACTTCTAAATCACACCAGGCCTTCACTCTGCACTTATACGATCAGATGTTAAGCAACCATGCAATTCTAGTTTTTTTTCCTGTTGTTGCCTTGTTTTACAATTAATGTTCAATTGACAAGTTTTTCGCAACATAATGTACATAAACTTATAGAGATTTAAATTCATATATCCGCTGAATGGTAGGCCTTTATCATGCATGCACTTGCGTTTTGACAAGTCATGGTAATGAACGAATATGATGATATATTCATACAGCCCACAACAGTCAGTACTTAGAGGGATGGAAATTAATAGCATCTAATCATGACACGAGATGTCATGGACCCCTAGTGGTAGTGGCAGACGATGAGGCCTTCCAACGAAGACTTGGCGGTCTACATTTAAAGAAGACCTGGTGGACCGAGGAGTCGATTGCAACAGCGTCCGGGCTGTGGCTACAAACAGAAGCAGATGGCGAACTCTTGCTGCCCATTGTCCTGTCAAGGACCAGAGTATCTAAGTGCTAAGTAATCATGACAAGCTTGACATGACTGAAAAAGGCAAAGTTAGGCAAGAAAGCAATTCCGAAGCAAAAGACTGTCTGAAAAAACGAGGCATTTTCACAGTTGTGATATATTCAAAACTAAGCATTTGACAAAAGCTTACTCAACTCAATCAATAACGCAACATAACGTCAGCGAAGTCGTTATTAATGTATAAACAACCTGCTCATAGCTGGCAAATTTCATAGCAGACTCTGGAGCAATTTTGACAACACTCATTCCATTTCCTCGCCACAGTGACCTAAAGCCTCCTTCGTGGATCATGTACCGAAAACCACCAACAAACCCATGCCGATGATTTGTACCATAAACCTGACAGTGGTATACAATATATCAGGTATAATGCATTTCAACAAGAACTACAATAAACTGTAAAACACACAGTGGGTAGGAAGTCAAATCTATAACCAGACAACAAGCTAATAGACAGAGCTGTTGCTGATGACAATAGAAATGAATAAATGAATAAACAAGATTGCAAGTTATAGATAGGCTAGGCCTATGAAAACAAACACGACGGTCGACAACGCGAGCTTTAAATGAACTCCAATGTTTGCCAATGACAATTAATCAGAACCATCAGTGCAATGATCAGTTGTTGCAGTGAGACAGGGCAAACCGTGAAATGCGACAGCAGTTCGCCATCTTCTTGTCCTCGTCCGCAGACTATTAACAGAAATTATGGCTTGATAGAGGATGAAACTTTCTTAGATCCAGACATGAAACTGCTCATGGCAGACTGAATAGGATAACAGAGATGATAGAGGTCGGTAAACAATGTCATGATAGCTGCAGCACCAGTGCAGCAACAAGGGTGCGTCGTGCGACTGCCAATAAACGGCGACAGTTTAAGCGTGGAGCATTAGCCACACCGCTGGGTCAGTCGGTCGGTCAGTCGGTCTCTCTGAGCACTGAATCAACAGATCGACAGACTGACAGAATACGCTTTCTGCTGAGATCTGTGCAAGTTTAAGGAGCTCAAAAATAACAAAAGAAAACAGCTGTTAATCAGACACAAAGAGGTAACAAAAATAAAGTGATGTCCTGATTCAGCTGAACCAAGATAACTAACACTTTCAGTAACAGAAACACATATAAAAAGTGCTGGTAGCTAACTTGGCAACTATTTGTATTCCTTCAAGACAAACAGAAATTTTAACTTTATGTTGGGCTTACCGGTAATTGGTGATTCTATTTATAGCTCTCAACTGCAAAAGAGCTACACTTATAACAGAAATAACAAATACTGGGCGAATACCTAAAACAAATGTTAACTTTAGGACCTGTGGGTCCCTAACATTTGCTGCTTTTGCTAGTACACTAATTACGACCAAAAATGAATCACCTGAAGCATGACTTTAAGCCGATCCAGTGGAGCTGTACTTGTACGAGAGACTGCACCAGCAACGCCGCCAGCAATTAGATGGCACCAAGACACCCCAAACATACTGCCCTTGGGTTTGGGGAAATCAGGCGGACACGTCAGCTGCTCTCCAATATCAATCATCTGTTTGTCACCCACACAGTGTGTCTATTTTACTGTGACGTGATGAAATGTGATATTATTGTGTCACTTATACAGCACTGTCGGTGGCTTAATGGCTAGTACACTACACGGGTACTTTACAGTCGATGAGCTGGAATACCATGCTCTGGTATGACTTTAAGAACAATAGTTTTCATGGGCTGATTCTGAAATTTATGCGCGATTTTCCTATTATCTTCCAGATTTTCCTAAGTCAGGAGATCAAAAGATTTTGCTAGATTTTATTTTACTGTTTTGTGACTTCTGTACTGCTAAAGCTCAAATTCCATTAGGCTGACTTTGCGACATAGTCAGCGACAAAGTCGCGGGCACAAATCATGAAAGTCCGCGACACAAATCATGTCGCCTACTTTCATGATTTGTGTCATGGACTTTCGTGATTTGTGTCAGCGGACAGACTTTGTCGCCAACTTTACCTGTGCATTGTAATGGACTAAATTCCATTACAGCGACACAAACAGGTTTGTCACAGACTTTGTTGCAAACATCTCGACATGTTGAGATGGTTTGTGTCCGCGATTTTTACAGAAACTTCATGATTTCATGATTTGTCACCGTTTGCGTTGGCGGCTTTGATGATATGTGTTTGCAACTTTCCCCATGGGAAAGTTTCGGTGAAAGTCGACGTAATGGAATCTGGGCTTAAACAAACATAAATATATGCAAGTACTTTTTATACTACTACAAAGGTGCAAAAATTAGTTCCATTAGTTTTAAAAGTACAAAACCTGGGGTGATTATACATACTGGTGGAGTGCGCCATGATTTGAGAATTTCTTCTAACGATTCTGCAGACCTCAGTTCAAAATAATCCCGCCACTCTTCCCAGTCAATCTTCATATCTTGATTTTTATCAATTCTACAGCACACACTCATTGCCAATTACTGTATCCAACTGTTCCAACTGAACCCTTAATACAGATGTATAGTCAATAACACTAAAACTCACAATGCAAAATAAAGAAATTATAATAATTATAATAATTCACAGCACACAAACTTCTACATAGCAGAAATGTATTACGCCACTTCTTTTTACACTTACTTATAAAAAAAATATCCAAGAACTCTGTCCACAGCATCTAATTCAACAATTAGCACATGGTATACATACTTTTTAGTAAGTGTTCGTGCCTCTTCCAAGTCAATAATGATTCCAATCTGTCCCATAGCATGCTGTATTTCTGACGGATCAATTTTGCCTACAATTTTACAACAACATTATGTATGTTCTGTGCAGTGTATAGAAATTATATTTTTTTAGTTTTATAAAGTTAATGTTAGTACGAAATTTGTTTTTTTTTTATTTCTCAACAGCATACTCGCACTGTTTTCAGTTACTATAGAATGAACATATTTACCTGGAAGAAAATATAGAAATAATGATGCAAGCAAATATGGAAACATACAAAAATATACTAAAACAAAAATATGGTCAATACGTACCAAAATGTTAATATTAGATGTGAATGTTATAATAAAAGCATGAAGTGTGAAGCAGTTTAAGATTTTCCACCAAAACAAACCATTAGCTAAAATATTCAGTTGCAAATAACTTGAAATTATGTGCCCCAACACAGTATGACTTGAACTAATTTCTTAGTCTTAGAGCATAATCGATTTAGCAAAAACCAAAACCGATTTCCTTTCAGGCTAGAGTATTTTGCAATCGATTAAGCCGGTTTCGCGAAACCTGGGTTAACTTTTGAGACCGACTCTGGAGCAGGTTTTGTTGACGAAACCGGAAGCCATTTGCTTGTTGCTATTTTGTTTACTTGTAGTTGAATTGTTATCACATACAGGAATAAAGCTTCAACAGTAAGATGAATTTATTTTTTCAATCAGTAGACAAATTTTTTCATGCAGACAAATATTTACGATGAAGTTGCGTGGTACATTGCTCGCCATGTTGTTTGTTTACAATCCTACCGTCCTACGGAAACGGTTTGGTACAATCGATTTACACAGCAAAACCCAAAACCGAAACTGGTTTCAGTTTTTCTAAATCGATTACGATTATGTTTGCTACTTTACAACTGTTCCTAACCAAATTTCTTCTTTTGTTTTTCCGATGTAGTGAACATCTTAGTGAATACAGTGAATATTGATATGCTGTGCTAAAAAGTCATTTTCAGTTCCAGAAAGTACAACATAGGCAGGCATATCAAAATCATAAAAAATGGCAAAGTACTAAAAACTCGAAACATGACAACTGACTCACCATCATGATTACGGTCAAGACTTGTAAATGCTAAGTGTAGCTTACGTTCACGAGCCTGCATGTATTTAACAAATTCACCTAAATCGATCACCTCGTTGGAGTTCGTATCTGCTCGCCGCATTATCTCCTGTGCATTAGCAGCAAGCAACCCATGTTAAACATATACACATTACACATGCAATCTAATGAAAACATGAACGATTACTACATACGAGTACACTCTACAAGCCAATCAGAAATACAAACAATTTTTATCACGTGATGTCTGCAAGAGCTTCTTTACACGTATACGGATGGTGTTTGCAAACCCTGTCGTAAATTTTGTTCATAACTCTATCGTTAACGCCAATTGCATCAGATTTATGGAAAGTGTGGCACAACAATGGCACACTCAAAACAGAAGTTTGATCAGTGCAGTTCTGCCCTCAAAGCAGAATTTGTTCCAGCACCAACCGTCACAGAAGTTCCCCACCGGGGAGTTTGAAATACCAATCTAAGGTTACGGTTAGATCCAGCTATGGATTCGGATGTGAAAGTTCTGCCACAGACTCTATCTGGCATTTGGCATCCAGATCTGCCAAATTCTAGAGATAGTTGGCACGAGTCCACCTCAAGTGATAATCAATAGGTACCGCGGCTAGGAGTGATGGTTCTCTACGTCCCTTCAGAGCAGCTGTCAGTTCCTGAATATCTACAGTTCCATCTTTATTTGCATCAAGCGAGTTAAACAAATCCTCAAAACGTTTCTGATCTTCGTGAGAAACATATTTAGCACCATTTTTATCCCCTTCTACACTCATATTTACATAAATTACAGTGTCAATGATAAATATTTAATGTAAAAAGTGTTGAGCAGTTTTAAGTTTCTGTTTTTAATACCCGATAAACAAACGAATGAACTGTACAGGATCAGACTAAACAATAATTACTAGAAGCTTGTAAATTTTGTAGTCCATATGGCGTATTATGATGATACTAAAAATTACAATCATTTGCGTAATTAATTATTACGATAAAAAATTTTGTTATCTTAGCTTCACTAAATGCTCCAAGATTTATGTATTCTTTGATATTTTGTTTACATTTTGATTGTTGATAAACAAAACAAGTTATTGGAATTGGATGATAAAAGGAAAGTTCAGCATGCAGGAGCTAGAACACTGCAAGAGGCTATCAACAGCACGTCACAGTGTCATTTAATATCATTTTGCTGTTGCCATTACACATTGTGATGCCATTATGCGCTACGACGTTTAAGTTTGACTTGATAATGATTTATTGTATTGTTCATGGTCTAAATGCTCTTGAGTTTTCTAATTTTTTTTTATTTTTGGTTCTTCCATTACCCGTGGTCATCCACTCAAGCTGATGAAACAGACTAGCCGTGTTAACAGCCGTGCGTTTAGCTTTGCTAACCGAAGTATTGATGTTTGGAACAGTTTAGATAGCGATGTTGTCTTGGCACCGTCACTGTATGTCTTTAAAAATAGATTAACGAACTTGATTTTGTAAATTGTATGTGTGGCCTGTAACTTGTTAGGGATGATGTAAGATGTCAGTTTTCTTCTGACCTTCCTTTAACAGTATTTGCTGCTGTTAATAAAACTATTTTGATTGATTTGATTGATTGACTTTGCAAGGCTCGGTCTTATTTTCTGTCCGCGGCGGACGGAAAAATAAGTATACATGAGGCTATTTTCCATCTGCCACGGACGGAAAAGAAGAGCATGCGGACGCTATTTTCCGTCCGTGCGGATGGAAATTTATGTGCTGAAAGTTTCCTGGGGACGGAAAAGTGAGCAAGCCTGAAGCTATTTTTTGTTCGCCACGGACAGAAAAGACGACCATGCGGACACTATTTTCTAACCATGCGGACAGAAAAATAGGCAAACCTGAGGCAATTTTCCATCTGCCACTAATTAAAAAGTAGACTATATGACATTATTTTCTTTCCACCATGGACGTACGAAGATTGTGACTTGTGGAAAATGACCAAATGACCGCTTAATTTTTTTGGTATTATACACAGTCTTACGCATGCATTTAAGTAACGTGACGTTATGTAGGCCTATATGAGACTATATACTAAAAAGTCTGTATTGAATGGCATTTTGATTATATTAAACAATTCTTGTTGCGTTGTATTTTTTAGTGTACTGCATTGCATTGCTGGATGTAAATAAACTGTGTCTGTGAAGTTAGCATTGCTATAGCGTTCGTAAGACGTTTGACGCTGTCAGCGTTAATGGCAGCAAAGGGGCGCGTGAGTAAAGCAAAAAATAACAGAGATCGCAAATAATAAACATGATTAAACCGATAGTCAATGACAAAGAATGAGACAAAAACATTTATACAGTTACAGCAATATAATAAGGCTGTGTATTATACCAAGATATTATGTGTCATTTTCCATCAGTCAAAATCTTCAGACGTCTATGGTGGATGGAAAATAACGTCATATAGTCTCCTTTTTACGCACGAAAGCAGCTACTGCTTTCAGCACGTCTTAGCCATTGCAATTCTGTCCGTCTGCCTGTCTGTCCATCCCTCTGTCACACGGGTGGATCAGTCAAAAACGGTGTAAGGTAGAATTACCGAATCTTCACTGTCGGCTGCCTGGAAGACTCTAGTTCAGGAACCGCAAAGCTTTTTCATAAATTCGAAGGGGTCACCCCGAACAAGGGTGCTAAATGAGAGGGGGTGGGCAAAATTAGTGATTTTTGGCCATTAAGTCGCTGTATCTCAGTAACGGTGCAAGATAGGACCTAGGTTACTATTAATCACTAATAGGAAGTTGTAAACTGGCTCTCGATTGCCGCCCAATTCAATGACCTCGAATGACCTTGAACGCCAAAATAGGGGGTTTTATGGATTTTTTTGGTGATTTCGGGCTGCGCGACACATTGCAAGAGCGAATTGCGCCGAAACCAATTGAGATAGACATGGACAAGCTGCATATGAAACTTTCAGCATTGAACGTAAATTTCAACAGTCCAAGTCTCAATTTTCTAGATTCAAGGAAACCTGTGCATGAGGGCATCAAAGAGCAGTACCTCTGTAAAAGTCGCGACAAAATTGCTGGAGATAAACTGACAGTTTGGAAACAGGAACTGCTATAGGCTTTCGCGCATCCCGTGAGCATTAGCTCAGATTTCTTGTTAGTTAGTGGCGAACGGAAAATGGCCTCACGTTTGCTTAGTCTTCCATCCCTGGGGACGGAAAATAGTGCTTGCAGCACATAGATTTCTGTCTGCACGGACGGAAAATAGCGTCTGCGTGCTCTTTTTTTCCATTCGTGGCGGACGGAAAATAGCCTCGCATTTGCTTACTTTTCCATCCACCGCGGACGGAAAATAACATTGATGCTTTACAAGGGGCTCTATGAGTATTTCTAAACTATACAAACTGTCTCGCAGTTTAGCCTGTCAAAATCCAAAGCGAATGTTGGCAGTGCCGTGTTGATGCTTACAGCGTATGGGGCTAAGAAGTGTCACTGAAAGCGTTCCATTTTGTTGGGCTCAAGCATGACCCAGAAGCCTCTGGGTCTGGCAATGCTGAATGGCCACCATTATTATTATTCAGCAGCACATTGACACAGTCAATGTGATGCGGGCAATATCACCTTTTGTAATTTTTGCTGTTTTTGATGTGCAAGTCCTTAATTGTTGCCGTTAACAAGTGTGTAAACTGATGTTTTGTACATTTATTATGGCAAGAAGAAGAAGAAGCATAAAGCAATAGGAGCATAATGCCAATTTCCTTGCTTGAATATCCTTATCTGTTTGTGAAATATGTGTATACATTTTAAGTGTTGTTCACAGTGTTTTTTGTTTGCTCTAGTGGATTTGATTTTCCACATTTCTTAGTCATTCATAATTTAAACTGTTTTCAAAGAACATTTAGTGTATTTTATGCATATTTACACATATAGGTTATGCAGCAGTTTATGTGTAGTTGTCAAGACATTTATACAATTTGCATTATTAAGAATGTTTGCAACTCATTGTGGTTACTTCTGCAGTGTTAAAACAGGGTTCTGTGGTCTCAGCAAGTCAGTGTATCATAATTTGTGTTAAACATGTGATGAAAAAAAATCAGAATCAGTTGCCAGTTAGTGCGGATGTGTGTGCATCTGCCCTGCAAGGCATGGTCTCACGGTCTCAACTGACAAATGTATGTGCACGGTACAAAGCTACAAATTGACAGCAGCTGTAAATACAAGAAATTTGAGCTAATGCTCACGAGACGTGCGAAAGCCTATAGCAGTTCCAGTTCAGTAGTTTAGCTGAAAATTGGGGTGTTCACGCTAAGTTAATATACAAATACCAAATTCTCTATCTGGATCGCATAACGATAGTTCCGTAGCGCCACCTTGTGAATAATATAGACTTGTGTCGCAGACCGAAATTGCCAAAAAAATCCATAAAACCTCCTATTTTGGCGTTCCAAGTTATTCAAGGTCATTGAATTCAGCTCCAATCGAGAGCCAGTGTACGACTTCCTATTAGTGATTAATAGTAACCTAGGCCCTATCTCGCACCATTACTGAGATACGGCAACTTATTGGCTAAAAATCACAAATTTTGCCCACCTCCTCTCATTTAGCGCCCTCATTCGGGGTCACCCCCTTCGAATTTATGGAAAAGCTTTACGGTTTCTGAAACTAAAGTCTTCCAGGCAGCCGACGGTGAAGATTTGGTGATTCTAGCTTGCACCGCTTTTGACTGATCCACCCGTGTGACAGATGGAGAGACAGACAGACGGACGAACAGAATTGCGATGGCTAAGATGCGCTGAAAGCAGTAGCTGCTTTCGCGCATAAAAATTGCACAGCTTTGTTATCACAGGCTGAACGGCAGTTCAAGTCCTGTGTTATCGGCGACTTTTCTTTCTTATGGGGAAGCCAAAAATTCGACCCCCCACAGAATCAAAACCCCTGACCCGATTGAGATAAAATTTGGCACGGTTGATTACGTCGGCGAGATGAACCCTCATGCAAAATTTTATGCAAATCCCTCCAAGGGGGGCTTCTCGGCAAATGGGTGAAATATACGCAAAAATTTTTATTTATATATGCCTTTTTTTCTTTGACTCACCCACAGGTCAGACCTTTTAAGGGATTTTTACACTTAATGCGTCAAACGCCGCGGTTCTGCACAAGGAAGTGCCTTTTTGGGGTTAGAAAATTAAAATTTAATATTAAACGTATTTATTCACAAAAATCAAAAAATTACAATGGCGCCTATGGGGAAAATTAAGCAATTATTTAAACGGTCATAACTCCGGCTGTGTATAAGATACAGTCGTAATTTTTGGTTCTATGTATGGTTTTCGGGTACGGCCAATCTAATGGTGTCATTTAATTTTACCCCGGACCCTGCCTGGTTGCCATGGCAACGAAATTTGGGACAAAAATGGCTATAACTTTGCTTGCGTAAGAGATTTTTGTGAGATTTCTGCGCCTATAGGGGGGTTTTTGGGGATGGGCCATCGAATGCTGTTAATTGCATTTTTCCCCGACCGACCCCCGTTGCCATGGCAACGAAATTTGGGACAAAATTGACTATAACTCGGCTTGTGTAAAATATATCTGCAAGATTTTTGCGTCTATAGGGGTCCGTTTTCTTCATTGATGCTAGCCATTTTGTCATGCACTCAAATAAGTAAACGGGATCAGTGACCTGTGCACAGTTATGCACAACTGCTATCAAAATTACTACCTTAACAACAAAATGGGGTGGGGTCTGGGG
>Ga0209367_1004747_pt1 | contig 18851 bp, 16 predicted proteins | sample WorMetLIZISLAND2_FD_187412 | JGI IMG/M metagenome (GOLD analysis project Ga0209367, IMG submission 187412) | Marine gutless worms symbiont microbial communities from Max Planck institute for Marine Microbiology, Germany - Olavius geniculatus... ... | reverse complement strand
ACGTAACGTAATGCCTCATTTCGTTTGAATTCACGCATTAATTTCATATATTTATGAAGCTCAAATCGACATATTATATATGCGAGGTTAAATGTCTAATTTAAATCTACAGAAATTGCGCGAGTAAGTTTGACCGTGGCCATGGACCTTTAACGTCCTACCCGACACAGTATACAGGTTGCGGCAAAAAAGTACCCCCCTACAGTTTTTGCTGTTTTCTTAGCAAACGTTTCGAATTTTTATTTGAAATTTTACACTTTTGTTAACTGAAACCTTTTACATTTAACTGCCGAGTAAAATGTACTTCTATTAAAATGCCACAAAGTTATGGACTTTTAACATGACCGCCTACCAATTTTTACCATTAAAAATTGTTCAAGCTACAACAACCATTCAATAACATCGTTGAAACTACACAGTTAACTTACGATCAGATGCAAAAATTTAATCGTCACTGTGAATGTCCACCGCCAGCTCCAAGCTCTAACACAAGCCTTCAGTCGCTTAATTTGAGAAGTCTTCCACAGCCTTGTTGATCAGTCCTTGTGGCAGGTTGCCCCAGATAACCTGAAGCGCTTTCTTGAGTTCGGCGCTTGTTTTCGGCTTTGTTTTAAGCTTGCGATAAGCCTCCAACATTGCACCCCACACATGATAGTCCGCTGGATTTATATTTGGCGAATTTGGAGGCCACTGGTTTTTTTGTGATGAAATCTGGGCAGTTTGCCTGCAGCTAGTTCTATTCACTGCATGCTGTGTGCTGGCGTGCCATCCTGCTTTAAGATGAACTTGGTGGGAAGCCGGTGATTGCTTGAAAAGAATGATAATTTAGTGATAATTTATAAACAAAATAAATTACTGTTTATCAAAACGTCACTGCGATGTCATCGGCAGTAACATGGTAACCGATTTTTGAAAATTAAATGGCATTTTTAGCTTGAGCATTTTTTTAAAACTGAAAAACCGGTAAATGGTCATGTTAATAAGTCTATAACTTCGTCGTTTTTTAACACAATTATATTTTACTTGGCAGTTAAATGTAAAAGGTTTTAGTAAATAAAGCTGTAAAATTTCAAATTAAAATTCCAAACGGTTGCTGAACAGCAAAAAACTTTAGGGGCTATTTTTTGGCCGCACCTTGTAGGTCATTTTGGTGACGGCCTTAGTATTGCACATACACATAATAACAAAACAAAAAGTTTAACCTTTACAGATAGTTTAACCTTTATGAAATACAAAACACAAAAACGACCTAAACCTAAAACTGTTAGAACTGTCGATTATAACTGTGCATATGTAATGGAAATGGCAGTTCTAGTAATCTTCCCTGTTATCCTCCAGACAGTCTTTAATCTCATAATAGTGTATATTGGACCGCAGGGGGAGTGTTCATACAGCACATATTTTGAATTCTTTTCATTTATGTAATTGTATACATTCTTGCATTTTTACATCTAGTATTACTGTACAAACGTTATGATCTGTATGACTTATTGCAGACATTGAAGTAATGTGGTGAAATAGGGAGAATTGTTTCAGTAACTGAATTTTCTATTTGTTGTTATTCATTATACTGATATATATATATACGTGTGTATTGGTTGACTGTTGGCTTTTCAGGTCAATGTCAGCAATGGTACATCTGGAAATAATGTTGCTGTCGATGGTGAGAATTTTTATAATTGCGTACAACCTGCTGTGTACTTACTTTTTCAAGTTTTACAATTACATATTCGTTTTCTAATGTTCTTTAGTTTATATCTGCTTGGTGCATTATGGGGCATAATTTGTACATTTATGAACTGTTAGATTTGCAGATTAGAACAAAGAGATTGTTGATAATGCTGCTAATAATGATAATGTGTGTAGACTTTGTTAGCTTAGACCAAACTGCAAAGGTAAACAAAACTTTTGGCAGTTATTCTTGCAATACTTTTACAGCGTTGCAACTCTGTCTTAGGTATGGCAGAAGCGTCTGTTTATTCGTTTATTCGCCCGTCACGTCCTGCAATTTCATCAAAACAATGCAATCCAGCATCACAAAATCTTAACCATGAGATCTGCGAAAGTTTCCAAGTTGAAGCAGCACCCTGATTGAGGGTGCAAAATGAGAGGAGGGGGTAGGTAAAATTGTTGGTTTTCAGTCAATAAGTCACCTATATTAGCAATGGTGCAACATAGGGCCAATGTTGCTATCAATTGATACCTAATAGGATGCTTCATAAACACTCAATTTCTACCTAAATCGACGACCTTGGATGACTTTGAATGTCTGTTTTTGCCTGTTTGCTTATTAGATGCAAAAGATTCAGCACAAGTACGTCCACCTGATGATGCTGAAACTCAGGCTTATGATGAGATGCCAGGGAGTGAGGAGGGGTTTGATCGAGATGTCAATGATGAAGAGATGATGACCTTGGCATATGACCTTGAACCTGCTGCCACTGAACTCGCTGCACCGAGTAATAAGCCGGAAAGCCGGTATGAAGATGCGATTCCAACACAAGTTTTTCCGGAAGGTATAATTTCATTGTGAAGAATTTTCAGCGGACTTTAGTAACGATTGTGCTTATGGTATGATGTGTAGTCTTTCTGTCATCTGTATGTATTGTGGCTAAATGATACATCATAAGGGGTCCGCATCGGTACCATTGGATGGGGCATTGATAAGTTTTTTAGGCTGTCAACAGTATCTATGTTACTATCTACTGCAGTTTGGCCACAGTTTGCAATGCAAAGTTGCTGCTGGCATCTACGTTCGTGTAGACAGTTTTTTTGCTAGTACTCACTAACACCAGTTTAACCAGAATTAGTAAATAAATAAATATAAATCGATAAGTAAATACATTAAATGTAGCAGTATACAGGAAATAATGGTATCCTCGGCTTTCCCTAGCGACATCTGAGCTTTGTATTGCATTTAGATTGCGTTATATGCACTGATGCATTTGCATTGTTGTTTTGCATTCATGTACAGTGGAACCTGCTTAATTGCATAGGGTTCGTTCAGGCTGGCGTTATGCTATTATACGGGCTATGCGATTAGGCGGGAGCCTAGTTGCATACGATGTCTTTCACTAGAATGAACGACGACAAAACCATCTGATCACTTATACACGTAAAATGCTTTTCTTTACGCATATGTACTAATAGAATAAACGAAACGAATAACTGTGTTCATAATACCGAATTCTGTCCGTTCAGGTAAACATATGAGTGATATGACGCCATCATTGCTGTCAGTTCACGTAGGCCTACATGTACACTAGGCCTAACATGTCAAACGAAATTCAGTGATTAGGTAGTGAAAAAATTGCGCATTTTCGTCTGGCGACGAACGCTAGCTACATGCGAGTGTACCATATGCTCAAGTTTATAATAAGCAGAAAAGTCATTGGAGTTGATGTTCTCCATCCAGTGGCGAATGGCCTTCAGTGCAGTCATCGCTTGGGCTGCTGTCGGTGCCGGTGCGTCTTCCTCCTGATCGCTGCCGTCATTTTCATCTTCGTTTAATTCGTCCTGACTCAGTTCATCTGCGGTGCTCACAGTCACACAGATCTCGTCATCGGTTGGTCCACGGCGACAAACTCTTGAAACTCATTCGGTGTTATAGCATCTGGCCGTTCTACATCATCAAGATCGCCGATATCATAGGCCTCTGTATCATCCGAATCGCCATCAGACTCGTCATCAGTAGCAAGCACAAAGCTGGCCTTCTTGAAACAGTTAACAATTGTCTTCTGTTTCACATCGATCCATGCCTGATTGAGCATGTGAATTGCATCTAACGGTGTGACTGTTTTCGCCAGACTGTTTGCTGTCACTTGCAATTCGCTGCTATCGATTTCTGCAACAATCTTCGCCACGATACGTCGCCGATAATGAAACTTCAAGTTGCGAATGATGCCCATATCGCACGGTTGGATGCATGATGTTGTATTAGGCGGCAGAAAAATAAGTTTAACATGGTCGAAGTTTTGATCAGCGTCGACTGGATGGGCAGCGCAGTTGTCGGCGATGACCACGACTTTTCTTTTCTGGCGTTTCATGTCTTTTTCAAACGCAATCAGCCAGTTGCGAAAGATTTCTGAAGTCATCCAAGCGTTAGTGTTGGCGTCATAAATGACATTGGTGGGTGCAGCTCCACGAAAACATCTGGGATTCGTGCTCTTTCCAAGCACTAAGAGTTTTCGCTTATCGCTTCCGGTCATGTTGGTGCACACGAGGACTGTGATTCTGTCTTTGGCTTTTTTGCTGCCTGAAATCGATTCTGACTTCTGTCCCAGGGTCCCTTCTCGCATTGCCCTGTAGTAGATTGCCGTCTCGTCACAATTGTAGACATCATCTGGTTTGTAGTTTTTTAGCAGCTCTGGCAGAACGTCGGCTACCCAACGGTCTGCAGCTGGCTCATCTGCATCTTTTTTCTCGCCATGGATTTGTTTGTAGACAATGGCATTGCGCTCTTTCCAACGACAGAACCAGCCAGTTGTTGGCTTGAAATCTGGTTTGTTGAGCTTTGCTGCTAAATCTTTAGCCTTTTCTTGCAAAACGGGCCCACTGAGCGGCACATCACGACCTCTTGAGCTCGTGAACCACGTTTTTAACGCAGCTTCGACATCTGAATCTTTTCCAGTGCGTGCACGTTTCCTATCTGGATTATCATTCATCTGCCACTTCTTCAAAATTTCGTCTTTATTCTTGGCAATTCGTGACACTTGAGATTGCGAAATCTCTAATTTTTTCGCAATCTCAGTCTGCGACATTTTATCAACATCTAGCATCTCAACAACTTTTATTTTTTCTGATAAACATAAGTCATTTCGCTTGCGTTTTGCTGCCATTACGAACGTCAAGGTCGAACGCAACTCATCAACAACACGCACTTGAACTGATATGTGGCCTACTAAAGCCAGGAACACGTGACCCCGGGTGTCCCGCGGCCGGCCGCATGAAAACCCAGGTCGGCTGCTTGCTTGTACCCGCCCCTCTCTCCCCGCTCTGCTGCAGCTCGGTTGTCTGCCTCCTTACAGCCTTCTCCTTGCATCCCATCACTGTTGTCTCTTATCAGCTCATTAAGTCCGGCGTCATGAGAAAATGAGTCATCTGTTCATGGCTGACCAACTCTATAGGAGGCAATGTCTGGCTAGTGTCGGTCTGCACAGCTGACTTATGCGATTAAGCGGAAATGTTTTTGCTTATGGGTATTCAAATACACGGAATTATGCAATTAAGCGGTATGCAATTAAGCGGGCGTATTTTGCCCAGAAAGGATGCTTTTTGGTTTTGTCATTTGGCATTCTATGCAAATAAATGGGATATGCAATTAAGCAGTATGCGATTAAGTGGGTTGACCTGTATTCGACTTGTTTTAATTCTTGCATTTTTTCTCATACTTTGCAGCGGCTGCATGTCTCATTTATCTGTCATCACTTCAACTGTAGTTCACTTGTTCTGATCTCATGCTGCATCTCTCAACCAGAACTTTAGCGCATAACTGTTCCAGCAACCTAGACTGATTTTTTAGTTTTTGTTTATTGCACATTTCTTGTGGTCATACTGTTATGTTTATATTGGATTTTTTATCTCTGAAGATAATAATCAGTGGTCAGTTTGCATATGTTTTTTGGTAACAGCTTTTTACAGCAAGGGACCATCGTAGAGAGAAGTGGTGTTGCAGACCTTCACCAAGGCAGACCCAAACTATTTATCATTGATTTTATAATGTGTATCTGTTGTAGGCATGTGCAGCTGACAAGTGTTCAGTGAACTACTTGCTTACTTACTTACCGTAAATGTGTAGGGGATGTTGGACGGAATCGTGGATCAGCGGAATGTGGTTCTCAGTCAGCCAGTCTTCTACCAACTCAGGTGTTTGACTTGTCTGACCACATTCGACCAGACTCACAAACTGACATCATAGCAACGCAGACGTTTGATGTCGCAGCCAATTCCCGACGGCCGGATAATTCCCAGATTGACTCCCTTGCAACACAGGTTCTTGATTCAGCCCCCACGATGCATGAAAATTCCAGTGCCTTGGCTTCCCACTCAGCAAATTCCCAGTTTGAGCCTTCCACGCAGGTTTTTGATGTAGCAGCTGAAAATTTCGGTTCTTCGCCATTATTGAATTCCTGTGCTGCAAATTCCCAGACCGAGCCTGCCACACAAGTTTTCGATGCACTGCCAACAATGCAGCAAAAGTCCAATGATTCGAATTCCCAGACCGATGATCTTCAGACCCAGGTTTTCTGTGAACCTGTCTCAGTAGCTCCAGCTCGCAGATCTGGAAGCTCTCCACAGGAATCAACTCAGACGTTCTCAGCACCAGTCCAACCACGTAGGTCATCGGCCATCGGCAAAGATGGTTCCCGAATATCATTCAGTCCGGATTCATGTTCGACGCAGGTTTTTCCCGCCGGTGAGTCGGATTTTCCGCACCTGACGCTGGAAATGTCTGAATGCAATGATAATCATAATGATTCGTATACTGCTGTGACTCCGGCTGCAGTGCGTGTCAGCTTACAGCAGGTAGGCTGTCTCTGTCTGTCTTTCTCTTTACATACGTCTGAATTTTTTTTGTACTACTTTGACACTGTTGGCTAATCAATGGCAATGATATCTGGTCTATAAAAGCACATTTGCTGATTGTCCATTTGTCACAAATAGCCTTGTTCAACACTGTAAAAGAAAGCAAAAGTAGTACTACTTTGCCGGTAACCATTGGCGCTTCAAAATTTGGCTTAGGCCGTTGGCGTCTTGCTTTGTAGATTTTGGGTGACTTTATGAATCACTGGCTTTCACTGAGTTACATATAAAAGACAAAATTGGGCTACTTTTTGTCATTCTTGGACGATGTGACTTCCAGGAAATCTGGCAACCCTGCTGACGTTGGTAGTTATAGTTGCAGCAGTACATGTTTTTATGTTTGCTTATATTTGGCGCACTCAAGTAAACAAGGTGCAATGCATCACAGCCTAAACGAACAAAGACGCTTTAAGTATGTATATCTGTGTGTCTGTTTGCGTTTTTACTCCACGAGTTATGAACAGATTATGCAATTTTTGCAGGGTGTCGCATTGCCTCGTAATACGGTCAGACGTTGATGGCAATTCCAGTAACAATCTGCACGGGTAAATGAAAGTTATTGTCGTGGGTTATGCTGTCCGAGTGCTTCATGTCTCATTTATGAATGTTGTTGTAGCAGGCCGGCGCCGACACTGATGAACTTTGCACTCAGATGTTTCCTGCAGCAGCAGCAACTGATGACAAGCCATTAGTAGCAGACGAAGATGCTCCGACACAGGTTATTGATGATGACCAAATGCGTGCTTCCACTGCTGGGGGAGAAAAACTGATCGATTGCCAACATGATAGTAATAGCAAAGTAGTGGCCGGCAGTATGCATTTAAACACAGACGACGCATGCACTCAGGTCTTCGCTGCCAGCGGCAATACAGATGAGTATGAGGTTAGAGATAAGGCCAGGCTGATAGATGGTAAAGATGCTGCAACAGAGGTTGATTTTGGCGATGATTTACCAACCCAGGCATTTGACGAATTATCTGAGAAGGTGGACACAGTGACCAGTAAAAAGAAGGATGCCAAGGGCAGAGGTCAGGCAAAAAGGGCAGATGTGAGAAAAAATGCAGAGGAGAATCTGGACAACTTGGCAACACAGGTGTTTGACAGCTTTGTTCCACCAGCACTACCTTCTAGTAGAAAAAGTCAACCAGTCCAGTCAGCAGAAGTGGTGGATGGAAGAGTGGAGAATGCGGAGATGGAGGGGCCTTTGACCAGTGGTAGGCAGACAAGACGTCGAATGTCACTGAAAACCTCTCACGGACTTGGCATAGATTTGGCTGCAGCTAATAAGGCTGATGCTGCAACTCCAGTGCTGGATACTGTTCCTGCTTCTGTCGATGATCTTCTGACTCAGGCCTTTGAACCCAACAACATCTCTGCAGTTCCATCCGCATCAGGTTGTCTTGACGATGTTGCTACTCAGGTATTTGATGATGCCCCTGCATTGAAGAGCACTACTGTGCCAGTGGCTGAAAGTTGTTCTGGCAGTGAGTTAACTTTGAAGTCAACCACAGGTGCTGAAGATGCTGAAACCCAGGTGTTTGATAATGTTGAACCTGTTGTGGACAAAAGAACTATGCGTACCTCCAAGGCTGCTGAGACTGAGAGGAAAAATTCCTCTGCTATTGCTGGTCGACGGACCACCAAAAAATCCACTGGAAAAAAGATGATGAATGCCTCAACCATAGATGATGTCGCGGCTGATGAGATGGATGATCTGGCTACACAGGTGTTTGATGCTGAAACGTGTGAAAAACCATCTAAAAGTAGCAAGAACTTGGAGCCAAAGGAGGCAGATGGTAGTGGTGCTAATGCAAGAAAGTTGGGGAAAATTCGTAGTAAACCAGGCAGTGGGTCATATGCCATGGCTGAACTGGATAAAGAAAAGAAAGTTGAACAAGACCGAGATGTACAGTCTTCTGCAAGAGATAAGGTACTAGAGTCTCAAAGGTTGTCGTCTCGAGCCGGTAAAAGTCAACATCGAACCAAAGAGCCTTCCTTGTCAGAAGTACCAGAAAATGCTGATGCTGGCCAACCAAGGACTGCGAGATCACAAAGGAAAGGATCAAAGCAAACCAATCCACTGGTATCGGATGATGGATCTGACATGCGAGCACAGTCTAGTGAGGTCGCTGATATTGGCGAATTGAAAGCTTCATCCTCAGCAGGATGCAAAGAAACTGATGCGGTTAAACCAAAGGCAGTGAAGTTGCAAGGAAAAAGAGGAAAATCAGTGAATCTTTTAGAGCCAAATGACTCTGCCAAACCTCAGGTTATTGTCGAGACAGAAGTGCCTAGTGATAGTGAATCAGAAGCTCCATCCTCCACAGCGTCTAAAGAAACCAATGCAGTAAAACCGAAAGCGGCAAGGTTACAGGGGAAAAGAGCAAAATCAGTGAATCTTTCTGGGTCACATGATTTCACCGATTCTCCAATTAGTGTCGAGGCACTCTATCGAAAAGTACCCGCGGAAGGATCTGCAAAAGTTCTGGATCGTCGTCGGCAGCAACGAAGCAAGAAAGAGTCAACGGCAGAGCTTGGCATGGCAGGTGCATCCGAAATGAAGTATGATGGCATGGATAGTGCTGAAGTATTAGCAGAAAGTCCCGCTACTGCTACGGAGACTCTTGCCAGCAAGACTCCCGGCAAGCTCAGCAGCAAGAAGAAGCTTTACACTGCTAAAGGTCCGTCTGTGTATTTATTTTGTATTCATTTTTTAGAAAGACTGTTTGCTCTATGGTAAATGCACTAAATTGTTATGATTTTGTCTCATATGAGTTTATTTACATTTTTAACATGATCTGTTTCATATTATCATGTCTTATCCGATGTTTGTCCATCCACTTGGGACATTTTTTTAGAACTATCTTAAAACCACTGCACATATTTTTAGGCACCGGCAAACATTTTTTACATGCAGCGCTTTTTGCCATCGCACTTCTGTCTGTCTGTCACACGGGTGGATCAGTCAAAAATAGTGTAAGCTAGGATCACGAGATCTGCACCTTTCAGCTGGCAGGAAGACTCTGGATTTAGAATCCGTAAAGCTTTCGCAGAAATTCGAAAAGGGTTGCCCCCAGCAAGGGCATTACATGAGAAAGGGGTGGAAAAAATTTGTGATTTTCAGCCAATAAGTCACCGTAGATAGGGCCTAGGTTACTATTAATCACTAATAGGAAGTCATGCACTGGCTTTCGATTGGCACCGAAGTCAATGACTTAAAATGACCTTGAAAGCCAAAATAAAGGCTTGGCAATTTTGTGCTGCGACACACATTTTAAGAGCGGATTGCGCCGAAAGCACTACAGATAGACCTGTATAACATGCATACAAAACTTTTGACATTAAACGTAGATTTAAACGGTCCAAGTCTCGACCCCATGGGTTTTAAGTGGCCTGCACACTGCGTCATCAAAGATGGGTACCCTGTAAAAAGTTGTTATTTTACCATTATCGGCTGCGCGAGACCAGTTGCACCCTCTGGCAAGCGTAAATAAAACGCTGTTAATACTAGCCTTCGTAGTTCATAATCATCATGTCGGGATCGGTGAGCTTAGATTTTGTTTGCAGTGGGTCTTCAACTCTTCAAACATGCACCGCTTTCACGCATTCCTCTTTGCGTTGGGCTTTCTTGTTTGTATTTACTATCACACTGATGACATTAAGGTTTTATAACAGTAAAGCATTATATAAATGACCTGTTTGGTACTTATTTAGTAAACTGCTGCTGAAGTGCTTAATATTGATAGGCACTCTTTTTCAGGACTTTACCTCACTCACGGAAGTAACTTTTTTCCAAAGTAGCTATTTGCAAGCAGTCTTTGTTAATACTGACCGATAGAACTAGACTGTGGGGGCATTTGCAGAAGACATTATTGGATATAATTGAGAATGTGAAATTTTTGGGGTTTTTTGCAAGAGGCTGAACAGGTAGAGATCAAATTGAGCAGAAGATCAGCTGTACAAAATTTATCTGGACAACAGTTGTTGAGGGAAAAAGAGTTGTTAAAATGCTGCATGGGAGCGTTAGATGTGTCTTCGCTGTTTTTTGTGATATTATTGTGTGTTTGTGATGAATAACTTAGTCCCATTACTGTGCAGGTCAAATGGGCAGTTCACAAGATACTGCAGTGAGTAATGATTATATTTATTCTTCTCTATTTTCCTGTTCATTTTTTTCGTCAGTGAGCTATCATTTATTTTTTTACATAGTTAGTCAGTGAAAGGGATGATTTGCCGAAAACATTTCGATAAGCAGAAAATATAACCAGTCTCAGCTGTTATTAAGTAAACATCAAATTTATTATTTACAATTTTGCTTTTGCTTTCATCACACTGTTTTTTTTGGCTTCCAAGTAATGGGGACAGTATTGTGCTAATTAAAAAAATGTCGTTTTTTGCATTAATATAAATTTACTTGTTCAGTGCTAATTTTGTATTAGCCTAACTCTTGGTGAATTAGCTGTGAATTTGTGCATCACGTGTCAGTTTATTATGTGCTTGTTTATTCCGTTTCTCTGTCTTCCTCTTTGAGTCTGTTTCAATTATGCTGTCACATTTTTGACTGATAGACTTGATTAATCATTTTATCGATTACATCTGTGTTGTAGATAGTGCCCCGCAATTTCCGGAATGGCATTCTGTTGACAATGGTGTCTGTCAGTTTTGCTGAATTCTAGAATTATTCCAAATATGATGATTTGCGTGGTGGCTTGTGGCAGTGTCGCGTTGTTGAATCATTCTAAGAGCACTCCGTAATCATTTATGTTTATTAATGTGATGGATCCTTGATCAGCTAAGAGTGGTGATTTATGTGACTGATTGTAGACAGTTCCTGGATCGTGCAAAAAGTGATGATTTATGTCTGAAGACAGTTTCTTGAATCATTCTGCGAGTTGTGATTTCTGTGTGGTGATGGGTCATGTATTGAAGGTGGTGCCAAGCAGTCGCCCGGAGAGCACATGTTCCTCCAATGATGACATTGACCTCCCGTCACTCGCCAAGTTCTTAAAGCATCCACCAGCACAGGGCAGCAAGTCAGCTTCTCGGATCAAGGAAGTCACTGTGGACTCTGAAGCAGATTCCGAGGAAATTGCGATGGTTTCACGAACGTCATCGTCAGGTGTTTAAGTTCTTTCTTCGTATTTGTACTGATTGTGCAGCCATTACAGCCATTAGCTGGATACGCTGTTGTCTTCTTACCTGCTCAGCCACAGTGTTGCCACCTGTTAGCTGAGTACCAAATTATAAAGGTAAAGGTTAATGTCCGGTACTTGCTATTGTGCTTCTTACATGAGTCAGACTTCTGACCAGAAACAATCTCAGAAGTGGTGACTGATTGGAATGAGTTAATGATACTGCAATGCACTGCAGCCATCAGCCATCCATTGTCTGCACCAGCGAACAAATGGACCCGCAGTTTGCAGATAACAGACATACCACCACCCTAGTCAGTGACAGTAGGCCTTCACCCCATAGCCCGTAAGCTATTGCTTATTTCCCGTCCCGCTGAGGGTACGAGGCTGAGTTGTTCTGAGCAGACAGTAGATTAGCAACTTGCTCACAGTTGCTTGCAAATGACACTTGGTGAGAATCAAATTGTAACCTGAAAGTTATAAGTCAAAACCAATGACTAGACTACTTGGTAATAGAAGCACGGGTGTATGAACGACTTTCCGAGATCTTTCTCTGGTAGTAAACTGCCAGGAGTTGGACTCGTCACCAGGCCACACATTTAACTGATTTTCTGAAAAAAAATTGCTCGGTAATATGAATGCTTTTCTCGTAAGTGAAGAAACACTTATCTGCTATTTGTCAAAGGATTGAAGCGGAGACGGTCACAGTTGTTGGCCACTGAGAGTGCCACATCAGTTACTCGTACTGTCTCGGCGTCTGTTCAGCCATCGTCAACTGATACAGCTGACATCACCGGCACCGGAGATACTAATGGTAAAGTCGTTGGTCCGGTGGCCAAGCGAGCACGACGTGCGACAGCTTCAGCCACCAGCACCGGTCAGAGGGACAGCAGGAGCGATAGCGTGAAGCATGGTGCTGTCTTGTCCGTGGAGGCAGCCGAGGCACACAGTGGCAAGCAAAGCATGGAAGAAGAGGTCGAAGTCCCACAGAGTGGTGAGATTTCAAACAAGCATTAACTCTGGTGTTCTGTAAAACTGGAAATTGGCAATAGCATTTATACATATTTTCTTGTTGGCTGTTGATGAGGAAATTGTGCATGATAGGTCTATAGCATTAAAATGTGATTTTGCAGTTCATAATATTGGGACTTTAGCTGCAGTAATTCCCAACATTTTTGGATTAAACCTGAAGCATATTGGCCAGTTAACTAAAAAACTAACAGTGGGAATATGAATATTAAATATGCATATTAATCTTTTTTTGTATTTTGTTTTATTATGCATTTTCAATTATTATTTGCTGCTTATAAACTGTCATTTTGCTCGAGTGTTGTGACTTGCTGTTAAATTTTTTGCTTTGTAACATTTCTTTAAGCATGTACAAAGTGATAGTATTGAAATGAACTTAGCTGAGCTGATTCCACTTTGTACACTGTGCAAAATGAGCTGAAATGATCGATTATTTTGTACAGTTCATGCAACTCGGCTGTACTCAGTTTGCTAGCGTTTTAGTTCATTCCATTTCTGTTGCTTAATACACTTTTTACACACAGCTGTACTGAACTGAGTTCGGCTTATTACTGTGGCTTTGCACGCACGTTTACATTACTTATTTAGACTTAGGACATTTTGTGTCAAAGACGCCACACTTTGACGCCAATCTTCTCTGTCGGCTGCAGATTCTTCAGCCTCTTCCCAGGCCATATTAGTGGTCTTCAAGTCCTGGCGTCTGGTATCAATCAAGTTCTTCCTCGGTCTAGCTGGATTATGCTTGACATGCTGATCCATTTGCTAATACAAAGCTTGGTTCAGTATTCTGTCATTGTCCATGCATAGTACATGACCCAGCCATCTCTGTCTTCTTTCTTTGATGATGAAGTTCATTGCTTCCAAGTTAGTCCACTGTCTCACCTCTTTATTTCATACTTTGTCCCTCCAGGAAATGTCCAATAGTTGTCGCTGAAACTTATGATGTGTACTTATTTAGGCAAAGAGCGTCAACGGCTTACAAAATCTCGTCGGACAACAGTGGCAGCATCAAAGTCGTGTGAAGGCAAGGGCGCTAAGATGGTTTCATCCTCCAGTGACATGGAGTCCTCGGAGACAGAGTCAGATGTGAGGCGTGGGTGTAGGACAGCTGGTCGTCATGGCAACAATCCAGCAGCAGCAGCTTCCGTAGCAACCACATCCTTAGCAGCCACATTCGTGAGTCCATGCTTAATGCACTTCTTCATTAACATTTGTCTGCAATGTTCATGTGTGATGGAAACTAGAGAGCACGCAGTACGTGTTAGAGTGCATATCTCTGCCAATAACCATTGTGTTTTATTCTTAGCTCTTAACAGAAATCACAGCTGTAAATATAGAAAAGTCTTTAATCCAGAATTTCAGCTAGCTTCATTCTTTGGCAGAGGTAACAAATATTGTTAAATTTAAATTGTTAAATTGCAAGGTTAGCTTGAAGACTTGGCTGGCTGCTATCTTATATAGGAAAGCCAACTGTAGTGTCTGTTTCTCTATCTTACATCTGATTTTGCAGCATTTACTTATTTATTGAGCAATCCCTAGATGGATGGAAAGCTGAGTTAACCTGGTTGGTTTTTGCAATATTTTTGATCTATTTTATTTTTTTTTATCTATTTTCATGGTTGATTCTGGTTCTAAATGTCACAATACCATCCTTGCAGAGGGGTTGTTTTTGGGTTTGTTTTTTTCATACGCTAAATTACTCAAAAATTATTATTAACTGATTTTTATGAAATTGTGTCGAGTAGTTGGCCGTGGCTGCAAAAGTAAGTGGTCAGGTTTTAGTGGCTGTCCAATTCAGTATCTGGATCCAGGGTTTTTGAATCCAGATATCATTTATCTTGCATTGTCGGGATACATAGCAGTTATTTTGACTGTATAGTGGCTTAGTTAGTAGCATCGTTGGTTGTATCAACAAAGTTAATCAATGATGAGTCGAGTTAATACTTGGATGGGTGATACATTCGCAGGTGGCTAAACCATCTTCGTATGAAACCAACCACCCAGCTCTACTCAGCCGGGCTATCCTGCCGTGGGTAGGTGCAATGAGTAACAATGGAAGCTGGGATTTAAAAGGAGGCAAATTTCGAAATGCACTAGCTCAGTATTCATGTTATCACAGTGTCTGGTCAAGGGGCGAGCTAATGATATAAAAATCAGCTCCACTCTGTGGGCCGTTCTAGGCTTGGGAAGGACTACGTTTTTTTGCTTTTTTACTGTGTTGTAGCCATGTAGCATCTCTGTTTTGGTGTAGCTGTGTTATCTGCGGTCACTTTTAGCTAGATATGCATAAGCAAGCAAAAGTGTGGGTTTCTAGCGTTATCTTGTCCTGATGCTGTGCATTTCAGCCTCTGACGTTGTCAACTCCTTCACGAGTGGGCGCTGAACACAGGTCGGAATCTGCAACTAAGCGCTCGAGAAAGACTGAAGCGAGTTTGCCCACTGCTACAGCAACGGCAGCAAAGACATCATCCCACGCTCGTCATGAGAGCAAACAATTGACTTGTCCTCCTCCCAAAGTGATGTTTACTGGCGTTGTTGCTGACAGCACTGAGAAGGTGAGATAGTTGTTATTTGTTATCACAGTCTGCTCGTCAGTGGGTTTGTCCAGTCACAGTTTTTATTATGAGCACTGTTACCATTCGTCTGCCGTCGGTGTTATGCAGCCATCCATCCCTTCCTTCCATCCGCTTTCATGTCGTTCAGGAATGTTTATGAATTTAAGAAGTGACTGGTGAAGTCTGTATTAGTCTGAAGCAGAACATTATCAATACTGCTGTCAATGAATGCGGAAAGCATCTCCAAGCCTGTTTTCGTACAGTGCACCCACATCCCGCAATTCAAGCAATTTTGCTGTAAGCAGTTGAAAAACAAAACAGTTGGATGAAATGTCAACCAAAGTGTCAAAAAAAGTTAACAAAATATTTTTTTGTGCATTATTTAGATTAAGCAATAATACTGCATTAGGTAAAAAAGCAATATTTCATTGGTTCTGTTTTCCCCAACTTGTGCACAAACAGACTTTGGGTGAGGTGGAAAATTGAACATTTATTTAATGGCAAATTGTCTCCGGAATATTCGTACCAGAAATTATTAAAATTGGATAATTCTACTTCAAGTTACAATCGAAAATGTTTAGGATGTTTTTAAGACACAGTGTAGAAAGCAAAACGGCATGGAAGAGAGCAAAATCAGCATAGATGTTGCATATTTAGCTGGCATCTCGCACATTGAATTTCTTTCGGTATTTTGTTGTAGTGTTTTTCTGCATATTTTGTGCTTTAAGCTGCTGTATCATATAGCTCTGCAGTCAGTCCACAGTGCTGCTAGCTGTTTGCGTGCTAATGCTGGCAGATAGTGAAGAACCTTGGAGGTGAGATTGTTGACTCAATCTACGGCTGCACACATCTAGTGACGGACCAGGTTAAACATTTTAACTGTGTCCTATTTAGTGTACCTCGTAGCTTTGGAGACACTGGCGTCAGATGATAATATTACGATACTTCTTTGCTTTGCTACCTGTACAAATAAAGTGCAAATACATCATTTGGTGAAACTGAATGTAATAAAGTTGTGCTGCATGTATTGTTGTGTGATTCATTTACAAGATAATTTTAAATTATAAGTAAGTAAGCATGTAGGCAGTTTATGTAACATTCAGGGGAAAAACTGTAAAGCCTACCATGGGTAAATAACAGGAAGGACAAAGTACACGTGTGTATAGTACGAGGTGGGTCCGAAATGTAAATTGCCAGGTTTGTGTTGGGGATACTTTTTGGTGCATTTCTGTTTATTTCAACTCGTATTTCGTTGGTTCTGATTTCCCCAGGTAGTGCGGAAGCAGACACTGGGTGAGGTGAAATATCGAACAGTCATTTAATGGCCAGTTGTGCCAGAAATAATCGTACGAAAAATTACCAAAATTGAATATCCCTACTTCAAGTGACAATTGATAATGTTTGGGGTGTTTTTTTCCGGACATGGTGTATACAGCTGAGACATAGACTGAAGTTCTCATGTGGTTTGTTGTTGTCTTATTGTTTTTTTGTACTGCCCTGTTCATATGTATTCTGGTCCACGTGTATGTGTGTCTAAAAAGCTAATGATGTTTATGCCAGTTGCATTATTTTGCTTCTTTTAGATTATTTTTTGTTTTGCACGTTTGTTTCTTTGCACCTTGTGTACGATGTTATGTATAAATATTTATAATGCCTGTACATACAGGTGAGACGTACAGTGAAGTTTTTATGCGGCGTTGCTCTTGGCCTCGTTGTTGTCTCACCTGACTGGCTGGACAGGTGCAAAACTGCCGGCAAGTTTGTTGGTTAGTATCCGTCTTCTTTCTTAAAAAGATGTGTACTATGTTTAGCTGTCTACAAGAATCTATCTCATGGTACAGAGCATCATTTGCCATGTGGGATCACACACTGTTACCTTTTAGCCAACACAGGTGAACACTCCCCATCAACCCCCAGCCAGACAGGTTGATACTCAATTTACCTACCCCGTAGTGATGAAAGGCTGAGTTGACCTTACATGCTTACCATTTACCCGTCTGCAGACAATCACCCATCCATATAGTAATCGGGCTCAGAGTAGAGCAACTTCTATTGACCAAGACCAAAAATGTTAACTTTGCACGAAGTCATCAGTTATAGATGTTTAATTTGATAAATGACTAATTGTGATATTATATGCGTATATTTGTAGTTGTTATTGGTAAACGGTGAATTTTCCTCAAGTTGTTTTTGGTGGTCAACGTAGATGTGTGTGAGCAATGAAACCAATCTTAGCACCATTGACAAATTTGTAATTTTTTGTACAATTTCATAATAAATAATGCAGAACTGCTCTAAATCTGCCCATAAGCCTAAGTGTAATATACGCGATATGCATTATTAATGTGGGTTTCTGTAACTCATTGTTTTAAGCAATGAGTAGAACATCATGTGTGCCATGGATGTGCAGATAGCACCAGTTTTCTGGTTCGTGACATAGCAAATGAGAAAAAATTCAAATTTGTTCTTGCTGATTCGCTGAGCCAAGCGGCTAGTTGCCAACTTCTGTCTGGCTACAAGGTTCACGTGACCAAGAACGTTAAGCCTGAGCCGAATCAGATGCGAGGTAATCAGTACGAATAGTAAAAATATCTGCAAACATCCATTTATTTTGCATTGTGAGCAGATTTAAGTCATTAAATCATTTCAGCATTTACTTTGTTTATTGGCTTTTTTGCTCAGTTTGATCTTAATCTTAAGACATCTTCCAGGCTTGGTCTGTGATATGTGCAGCTGAGACATTGCTAGGTCATACGTTGAATGATTGAGTTTCTGCGTTGAACCTAGGAGCCATGAAGCGTGAACTGCCACATGGGATCATGCAGTGTTAGCCTGTGGTAATCTCCTACCTGACGCAGGTGAATTCGTCTGCCATAACCCAGCCAAGCAGGTCAGTACTTGATTTATCTGCCCTGCATGGATGGAAGGCTGAGTTAATTTTGGTAGATGGTTGTAAATCAAGATGGTTAACCTGTCCAACCCATCCGAGTTGAAACTGCTGAGTTGAAGCCAGATCTGCTTGATCATAACTGCACTGTCCTTTGCCCTGCTATTACTTCACCAGTCCAGAGGTACAAGATGTACACCAGTCTGTCGACACCTGTGCGATGGCAGATCGCGCAAGCCAGTCTCGACAATGTCATCAGCAAACGCCAGCATTAATAGTCAACGGATCTACCGTCTGACGATTTGAACAGTTTGCACCAGCACTGCTATCACCAGACGTGTCGCAGTCTCATTTTTAGCGGATGCTATGAACATGCCATATTCGTACTCGATCACCAAGCGCATTAGAGGTTGATTCTTTACGACCGTATGCTATACAAATTGACGTTTTACTTACTTACATTAATGGCATGTGTGTATGTTTGTTGCAGATATCATTCAGTGTGCCGGTGGTCAGGTAATTTCACATTGTTTCCTGTCATTTCTTGCATGTTATTTTGTAAGTGAAAGAAAGCATGTGTAGTGTGAAAACTTTTGCCTCGTTTGCCTCGTTTATTACATTTATTACTCTACTTTATTGTGTACTCGCTATTACTCTCTGTCGTTG
>Ga0209367_1004746_pt1 | contig 18851 bp, 12 predicted proteins | sample WorMetLIZISLAND2_FD_187412 | JGI IMG/M metagenome (GOLD analysis project Ga0209367, IMG submission 187412) | Marine gutless worms symbiont microbial communities from Max Planck institute for Marine Microbiology, Germany - Olavius geniculatus... ... | reverse complement strand
GTCTGCCACACACGGTCAGTCGGACGACGAGCAACACCCAGCGGTCACCGTCGTCAGTACTGTCGTCGCCACGCTCACAGCCACTCTGTCAGAGATCGGCGACGATGGCGGCACTCAGAGCGGCAGGATCCACCAGCTGGAGCAGGGCGTCGACAATCTGATGAAGAAGATGGGAATTCACAGTATGATGATGCACATGCAACACTGATTACTATTATAGCTGTCGAATTAACGTGTTTACTTTACACGTTAACGCGTTAAAGAATTAACGCGCATTAAAAAATCGGCGCGCGTGTTAACGCGGTTAAAAATTAACGCATCGATTATCATCATTACAAACGCATTCAGGGGTACTTGCGCCTGAAAGAGAAAATGTATATTTTACGTGGATACCAAAAGACGTAAGTTTGGCCCCCAGACAGATATAGGTCCGTTGCTTGGGAACTCATCCTTTCAGTGACACTCTGAGTAATGTTGGCGAGGGTGAAACTAAATGAGCTAGCATACACTGGAAGGCGGATTCTAGTAGCCAGCCGTTTTAACCGACCAAGTCGGTATGCTTGCACCCTTTTAAGCGCGAAAATTTATTTCTAATAAAGAATGACAGATTGGTCATAAGAAAAAGGCGTTTGCCTAGCCTAACGTAAACTTTTTAGTTACAGGTACCGGTACGCCTCCGGTTTCCCTTACGTATTTTTGTTAATAAACATGCTTCTGAACATACTGATTTCTGTGACGCCGTAACGTCAAATACGTTTCTGGGAGACTTTAAGATGAAACGAGCCAAGACTGAGAATCGCCTAGGTTTCTGCAGTCTATCGTATCGTGGTATCGTAGTATATTCACACTTGTACGTTTTCGCTATGGTCTATCGCGTATTTGGAAATGCGGCCTACTTTTTCTTATAATTGTCTCCGCCAATGGAACAAAGTGAATTGGTGGAGATATGAGATTGGTCGATCTGTTTGTCGTTGTATGTGTGTGTCCGTCCGTCTGTCTGTCTGTCTGCGTACGCGAATTGGCGGAGATATGCACTCTAACGAGCGCCTTCTCGTTAAATTTTCTGCTTTCGTTAATGCTGTTTCACCTCAAAAGGGACAGGCGCAAGCTCTCTCCAAAATAGGCCCCTGCCATCAGGTATATAAAAGTAATGCATACATTATGTGCAGCTGTAAAACACGCCTTGGCCAAAAGCGTGTTCAAAGCGACAGCAATGAACTGAACTGTTCTGACGCACTTCGGTTCATTTCATTTCTGTCGCTCCTTCACTCTAAAAGCGAGCAGCACTACAGTCTTCGCGAGCGAATTCACAACTTCCAACTTCCTGATCGTACATCAGACATCGGTGACAAAAACTTTATCATAAGAATGCGCTACATTGTCAGTCTGTATTAGCATGGACTATTTTTTTCTTATTCGTCTCATTGATTGTTAATATGTACAACTGCGTAACAGCGTTTTGTCTGTTTTTTACGTTTCCGCCAACGTGGTGGCTTGAGGCATTATGAGTGTTCGTGCGTGAGTCTCGAACAAAAGTTGTCAACACGATATCTTGGGTAATTGTTGACAGAATTTGACCAAACTTTCACCACTAACGAACTTTTAGGCAAGCTAAACGCTTCAAATTTTGGAGTCAGAAGGTCAAAGGTCATGGTGGGGTCAAATATGCACCATAATGCACGTTTTGGTCTTGTTAGCACGATATTTCGAGTGTTAGTTGTCACATGTTGGCGGAGGCATAAATAGTCGACGGAGTCGTAAGCACCATCTGGTTTTTATTAAACTATGAATGAATGCATGCATGTTGTTTGTTCTGGTGTTTGCTGAGCAGTTCCGCTGTGGGCGTCGCTGCTGATTGCTGTGGTGACGCTTCTGCTGGTCGTCTGTTGTTGCGGCTGCCTGTGCAAGATCTGCTGGAAGAGACGCAAAGATCGCGGCTTCAGAAAAGGACTGCGGAGCGCCGTCGATCTCAGGAGCGTACAGATCCTTGGCAATACGCTTAAGGACAAGGTGTGTGAATACGTTTCTGCTACCAATTTTAGACAATTTTTTCGCCAAATTAAGGTTATGTTTTAGTAACTGTTTACATGAACGTCTCTGCTTGTTACTTGTTTGACTGTTTGCAAGATTACTCGCAAAGTTAAGACTGGGAGCGAAACGGATTGTGAGAAACTGTGGAAGGGGTTGGACAAAGCTATAGTGAGAAATCACTTGTACTGATGTTAAAAAGCTGTATCTTGATATGAATGCAAATTCTTTATGAGCTTTTTTGTTAACTGCAGGGTTTGATCTTCTCGAGTGATATTTAGCATGTTCATGCATTCGGCATCTGTTGCGGAATTTGCGACAATTTTTTTATTTTTGTTTGGTTTGATAAAACAATACAAAGTTCGCTTTTGTCGGTAGCATAAGATTTGGTTGTTGTCACAAATAAATTCCTAACCATGCGTGATTATTGTCACTGGGTAGATTCAACCGGACCTGGAAGCATTGGAACCCAACATGGAGGACATCGAAGACTCAGACAGTTCCAAGGACGAAGTCCAGCTTGGTCGACTTCACTTCTCCATGGACTATGACTACACTAAGTCAGAGGTAGGCCTTTGATCCACGAGATTTTGCTACCGCTGCTGTCACCTAAAACGAACAAATATGTCAGATTACTAAAAAGTATAAATTTTTACTGCAAGATTTGCAGTGGTAGTGGGTAAATGGTACGCTTCTCCCCATCCAGAATTTCTAAAGGTCACGTTCCGAATAATACAAATACGACTTTTTGGACATGTGTTTTATTATGCCATGTTGCTATCCAGGCTAAAATAGTTTTTGAGGCATGTATCCAGTAGGCACAAACATTTATTCATGAACTTTTCTAAACGTTTCTAAACGCTATTCTTAGTTTATCTTATGCGATAGATAGATGTTTGCTTCTTGTTTAGGTTTGCTTTAATAACTTAAAATTAATTAAAAAACGCTATTGTTGATTTTTCGTTCTCTTTGCATCGAATGTTTTCCGGTGTCAACGAAATGAAGGCGCTTATGAAAACAGTAGCCTAGATTTTTTTTAACGTTATTGACTGATATCAGTGACACGAGTTTGTCGTTGACAGCTATCGGTGAGCGTGATCGAGGCGATTGATCTGCCCGGCATGGATATGTCCGGCACTTCCGACCCCTACGTGAAGGTTTACTTGCTGCCCGAGAAAAAGCCAAAGTTTGAGACCAGAGTGCACCGGAAAACGCTGAACCCGATTTTTGACGAGACATTCGTCTTCAAGGTTTGTCGATAATTATTTATTCGATCGAGTAACATTTTATAGTTTTTTTTATAGTTTTCCTTACATTGCGAAATAGCATTTTAGAAACATTTCGACACTGACCGTAGTCCCGAACTGCAGTGCATTCGGTATCTACTGGAAATTTCTGTCTGACTCGTCATCCTCGCAAGAGATCCCTAATGCCCCGCCCAACCACGACCAAACCACAGACCAGGCGGGCACCAACCAAGCAATCACCCATGGGTACCTGTAAAATCCCAATGAAACCCATCAAGGCATGATCTCAAATCAGCACCCTTAGCTGGCTGAGAGATCAACCTTCCTTGAACTGCGACTGTTCCACTGTATAACCTCAAATCAGCACTTTAAGCTGTCTGGGGGGCCAACCTTTTTATGCTACTATATAGAAGTAGCTACTGGGTCCTGTTGGTCCACGGTGCCTTATTCTGTATTATTCGGCACAACCCTCCAGAGTCACCTCACAAAGGGCTTCCTCCATCGGCCAGCCGGAGGACGCGCCGTACGCCATACGCCGTAGTATCACCAGCGCGGGGACAAGCAAAGGGTAATAAAACATATATAATACAAGCCGTAATACATACAATCTAAATGCAAACTGATGCTCATTAAGCAAAGAAAGTAAATACATAAGTAAGTAGGCCGATAGCGGTATTCCACTAGATTTAACTGTTGCTGTGTCGGCAGCTGCCGTACGCTGAGCTGGGAGCAAAGACGTTGTCATTTACCGTGTACGACTTCGATCGATTCTCAAAGCACGATCAGATTGGACAGGTCGTTATACCGCTGAACTCGGTGGACCTCGGCCGCATTGTGGAGGAGTGGAGAGTCCTTGTTAATCCGATCAATGAGGACCGGGTAAGATAAACTCCGGTAACTGTTTCGTCGAATTGGTGTAACGTTAAAGCGAACTGTAGGCCGATGTTTGATCTATCTAAATTGAAAATGTTTGCACTGAATTTAATCTAAGCCCATAGTTTCGAAAGTGGGTTCGATTTCGTCCCGGAGTCGCGAAGCGGCCCTTTCTTAATGCAGCTATGGGACATGCGCGCTCCCTCCAGTGGAATCTGGGGCAAGTCAAACACATTTTTATAAACCCTGGACTCAAAAATCGCATCTGATAGAGAAATATTTTTGGTTATTCTCGTACAATGTTTTCTGGTTTCGGCCGACTAGGGGGTTAGATTGCACACATCGAACCTTCCTTCGCCACGAGCCAGTAGTCAGTAAAAAGACGCACAGATTTGGAAGAAGCATGGTAGGATATACATGTACGTCTAGGCGGGTGTCCAGAGCACAGTGCCAAAATATGCAACTTAACCTGAAAAATATAACTAGCTTGGATACATATAAAAGTGGTGACAGCATTGCCAAACCGACATAAAAAACCTGCAAAGAGTTTGGTAGAAAAAAAACTGAAAACAGCAGCTTCTCAGTCAGTCCTTTACAATATAATCACGACATTTTTTTTGACTGAATGTGTTATGAACTGGAGTGCAGGAGAGCAAGCTGGGGGACGTTTGTTTCTCACTGCGCTATGTGCCGACAGCCGGGAAGCTGACGTGTGTGGTACTCGAGGCAAAAAACCTTAAGAAGATGGACGTCGGAGGACTTTCCGGTAATTATCTGCTCGCTAACAATTCTATAAATACACGGTTGGCTAAAAAGTTCCACTTTTTAGTACTTGTGTTTTCTCTCTTCTTAGACACATTGTATGTGCAATTTTCGGTTACTCACGTAGGCCTACTGAGGTCTGCCGAGTCGTTATCTATCTTGCATCAGCGACTCAAAAAAAACCTGCTGACGAAATCTTTTCCGACTATTTCCTTGACTCCATCTAACCTGTATGTGGTAAACCCAGCATTAGTTTGTATTACACGGGCCAGTTTATCTGGAACCCCAGAGCGATTGATTGGTTGGATGGTTGACTGTTTCAATTCAGATCCGTACGTAAAGTTGTCGTTGCTGCTGAACGGAAAACGCATCAAGAAAAAGAAATCGTCCGTGAAGAAATGTACTCTGAACCCTTACTTCAACGAGTCGTTTACGTTCGAGGTCCCATTCGAACAAATCCAGGTTCGTTGTATAATTATGCACTGTATAGCATTCGTATTCATACGCTAAAAAAGGTAAAGGAAAGTCTGGTATTTGCTATATAGCTTCTTACATGAGACAGACTCGTGGACAGAAGCGCTTTACAATCTCGGAAGTGGCAGCTGATTGGCATGAGCTAATGATATCGTAGCGCACTGTGCGTCAGCAAACAAGTGAACCCGCAGTTTGCAGCAAGCAGACATACTAATCAATCAGCCACACTATGTTTTACCCCGTAGCCCGTAAGCTACTACTCATTTTCCATCACACTGAGGATAGGAGGCTAAGTTGGTTTGAACACATAGTAGGTTAGCAACTTGCTCAAGGTTGCTTACAAATGACCGGCAGTGACAATGGACCATAGCCTGATAGTTCTGCAGGCAGCAATGTTGCATTCAAATTTGCAGCCCAACGGCTGCAGATCGAAACATGGTTACTTTTGACAGCTTATAGGAACTTGTCATCACCCTATTCAACAGTACCGTCGCCGACCCCTCAGACGTACGGTTTAGTCACAATACAAACAAACGACAGACAGACGACACGTCGTGCCAAATTCCTCGTTTACACGATCGAGCAAACATCGAGCAAACGTTGAGCAGACATCGAGCAATCATCGAGCAAACATCAAGCAGCAGAGATGTGCGGATCCCAAAATTTTGAGTCCGCCTCAGTCCGTGGATTTGACCAATAAGATTCGCGTCAGTCCGCGTCCGCAAAGGGAGAGAAATATTGGATCCGCTGTCAGTCCGCATCTGCGCTGAATTTAGTACATAAGATATAGGCCACTAGGCTTATAACAGATTACAATATTGAATTAACAAAATAACAGCAGTAAAGCGCTTGGTATGCATTTGGCTAAACAGAACAGTAATTAAACGTGCTTTCCAAAGTCCGTTAGCAGTTATAAAAAAACACACTCGTCACGGAACAGGATCCGCGTCAGTCGGCGTCCGCAAAAAATCCTGTGGATCTGCGTCCGCGGACTGACGCAGTCCGCACATTTTTGTCAAGCAGGCCTGATGGAACCCCGCCCTCTGGCTCAAATGTAGGCCTAAGCTTAGCCCACAGCTGATCACGTGTTATATAGGCCTTCTAATTACAATCCGCCCGCCCGCCCTCTTAATTAGCATGCTAATTACCATAGCTCGTCGAGCTATCTGGATGTTTGCTCGATCATGTAAACGGGGTAAAAGTCTCGACATAACGGTCGGCCAAAACATAAATAATCGTTTACTATAACTGCAGTTCTATGTACGGGTTGCAGAAGGTGATGTTGGACATGACGGTGGTGGACTATGATCGGATTGGTACATCGGAGCCCATTGGACACGTGGCGGTCGGATGTTCGGCTAGCGGCACCGAACTGAAACACTGGAGCGATATGCTGGCAAACCCTCGCAGACCCATTGCACAGTGGCACTCCCTGCGCGAATGCACCGACAAGGATTAGATCCATGCTCCATCCCATGATTTACTACTTTCATTCGAATTGTCGACTTGTTGGATACGTAACACGAATCAGTCAAATCAGATCAGGTCAGAATGTTTCTTTAGTAAAACAACTGTCGGACAGCAATTGTACGATGGATGCATAAAAATGTGGCACATAGGGTACAATGTTGTACGAGGATCCAACAGTCATAAAGTTTCGGAAAAGATTAGTCTCAACCATATTGCAGTAAAGGATGCTCATGTTGAACGCTTGAACATTGTATTCAACACGACCACCCTTCACTGCAGTGGTGGATAATCGTTTCCAAAACTGGCCTGACTGCTTAATTTATACAGTGTGTCTCGAGGTTATGTTGAAAATAAAATAACACTGATTTTTTTTGCCAACTTTTGTGCCAATCTGATCAATAATTCTAAACTTACAACCCGTAAAACAAAGTTGCCTCGTTGTTCAAGCCATCCCATACGTAACTTTTGCCATTCAAAATTACACTTAAGTCCGGTTTTTCTAAAAAATGTGGCCATTTAAAGTGCGTACACAAATTGGCACAGTAGGCTACTCATAAGACGTACATAATTTCCTGTCGTTGTCAATATAGTCAGTCTGGCTGTATTTAATGTGTTGTGATGATGGTTTTTGTTTTTCTTCCGTCGATGGTTGTTATAATTAACCACCGGTACGTTTGAATTAAAGGAATTTGGCATTTTTGGCAATTCGAATGTTGAAGTTTAACTGGTCTATAAAAAGCTAAATTAAATTTTATCTTTTCATGTTGCCAATAGGCCTGGATTTTATTTCCTAAATAAATAATTAGAATAAAAAGCGAAAGAGATAGCACTTTTGCTAGTGCATAATTATTTGTGACTAGAGCAGCTAAACGTGTTTCAGGAAAACCAATTTGTCTGACAATATAAACAAATTTCATTCGCCAGTCATTTAACGCAATGCTAATTAAGAATAGCGTCTAAGGGCGCGTTGCACCAACGTGGTTTATGATCTTGGTTCAGCTTGGATGAACCTATCAAAAGTTAAACTAGATGCAACACAGATTACGGCTGAACTGGGTTCAAAGTTCAATTTGATCCGAGTTCAAAGTTGAACGACGTTGGTGCAAAGCGCACTAAAAGTACCGGGGCCACAAATAACGTCTAACTCAAGATGACATTTTTTTCAATTTTGCACAATTTCAACAATTTTGAAATAACGTCAGAAATTTACAAATTTTTACCAAATTTAAAACAATATAGCAAGAACACTCGTTCCGTAACCAATATTTTACCGGTACTTTTTTCTTCGTTTTTTACAACTACCACAAAGCGATAGCCCTACTTCTGCTGATAGCATAGGCCTACATATTAGTTTGAAATGCCAAATTTCGTTGTCAGATATTGACTTTGTCCTGTCGTAGAAACTGTATATTGTTAAAGTGTCAGTGTTATTTTATCTCATATTATTGTGTTATGTTGCAGTATATTTAACGGGCATTTCATTTACGCACACAGTATAATGTATAACATTTGTTATTGGGTCGACTACCACAGCGTTTTTGTGCACTACTGCATTTATCTGTTTAATTTAAAATTAACGACAGTGTTGTTTAATTTGCTATTCTGAATTTCGTGGAATTAAGTTATTTTTTTCTCGCGTAGAAATTACAGTAAACGTTACGTGATGTCGCAAATGGATTAGTAAAATCAGCACACCAACCGTCTTGTTATTGCATACACAAAACCATCAACATCTTTTTGTACGAATCAGAGTTGGTCATGGGTCCGGTCCATCGGCGGATCGGGTCGGGTCGGGTTGGGTCGGGCCCAAATAATCGGGTCACACTAGAATGTTATGCAAACAAAATTCAAGTCCGTTTCAGTCAGGTTGGCTGAGATTTGATATTTTCACAATTTCTTCGCTGGTTGTGTCCGTTGGTTGAGAATTCGAATTTTGCATTTTTTTTAAATTCAAATTTTTTACGAATGTCAAAAGTTTTGGTTACTGGGGATTTGCGTAACAAATTTTAACGCATTTTTAAAATTGAATTAAATGCGTGATTAATTTCTGGGAATTTTATAATGGGAAGTCAGGAACTCTCGATCAGTAGTCGTGTATTATTTTGTTAAATTTGCCCGAAGATCTGTCGCCAGACGGCTCAACCGACTTTCTGCATCTTGCACTACAGCCGAGGATCGGGTGCATGGGTCGTAATTTTGTATTTTTCCGTGGGTCGGGTCAAGTTGGGTTCATCAACTGGCTGCTGGGTCGGGTTTTTTGAGTCCTATAAAGTGACCCATGGCCAACTCTAACGGCGTCGTCGATCAACAAGGTTGGGGCGTAGTAAATTGCAAATTGCCAACTACATGTAAGGAGACCATGGGGTGTATGCAATTTTGTCTCTAAATTCTCTTCAAATGAAGACTTTTTTAGCCCAAGCAAAAATGTGATGTTTTTGGACGAAAATTCTTTGACAAGAAAAAAGTTTCTGACAGGTTAAAACTAAAAAGGTGTAGTTGCCCCCGCCTTTTTGCCATGACGTCATTGGCAGCTATGGTACAATGGGTGTTCTTTACAATTTTCGTCGATTAGTTTCGTGTTAGATTTCGAATGCGCTTGGCAGCTTTTTTGTAACAAACCGTACGAGCTAACTCGTTTTCGTGATGTGATATGACTATACTTGATATTACTTGAAAGGAGTGATAAACGATGTTTTTTTTTGCTACTGCGAAAGTTTTTAACAATTATCCGTAGTCCTGTTTATAGGCGGGTCTATTCTAGTAATTTGTCCACCGTGTATTTGCGTACAGTTCTTTGCCGACGTGTGAAATTACCAGCTTACTTCGTGTATTACAAAATTCCGAACTGCCTCCAAATTATTAATGAATAGCCAGCTTATATCAAGCAGGAAATAACGAGTAAAGTAAAAATATACAAGAAAGCCCAGCTGTCGTTAGGGAAGACACGCTACAGGCTATGCAGTTCCTGTTGCAGTACGGACCTTTAAAGTCATCTAAAGTCAACGATTATTATTTTATCTAAAAAGGCGTATGCCACTTCCTGTTATTGATTAATAGTAATCTTGACCGTATATCTTAATTTAAGACACAGAGCTGATTGCTTGTGTAAATTTTTATTTCCTAGGACCTACCGCTTAGCCATAATACATCCGTGACAGACGGACAGACGGACGGCAGACAGGCAAACGACACATCGTGTCATAGACGCTTTACAGCATAGCTGTAGCGCGTCAAAAACCGAAAGGTGTATTTTGAAATGCAAAGAAACAGTCCGGTAATTAAATGAAGACTTTGTGGAGGGGGTACCTGAAGTGTGTGACTGTCTGGTGAGACAGATTTTTAAGAAAATAGTTTGTTCTGTATTTTATTTATTAATAGAACGAGTCGTATACTCAAGATTTTGGCATATCTATGTAATGAATGCGTTAAAAACTTCCGTGAAATCGCGTCAGTATTGTGTTCACGACGTAACTATATTTACGTGTATTTTACTGTCGTGTTAACTAACGCACAGTCGTTACGTTGTGCATGTCGACGTCAAAGCTGTTCTGGGCTTACTTCTGTCAGAAAATGTTATTTTCTTCTCGCAGTTGTTATTTGCCAATTTTATGCACTTGCCAGTGTTCGTGTTTTTATGTGCGCAGATATTTTGTGATCAACTATTATCAGATTCAGTATTCGCTATATTGCAATGTAACATTGCGAGTTACACCTCCTATACGTATGATGCTCACTGTGTATATATGTAGGCTATTTATTTATGGCCTAATATATTGCAGTTTGATATTGTTATGTATCGCGAAATGTTGTATCGTGACGTCAGCATATCATATATTGCACAATGAGTAAACTCTTGATATAATTTATGTTACAAACTAAAATCGATCAGACATCTTAAAACTCATCCGAGAATGATGCCGGCTTGCGAATACAGCTCCTGTCTCCTAATGGTAAAGAATCATTAATAGATATATTGATTGATCCATAGTTTAGTTTACAAAAAAACACGAATTATCACCGAAACCTTTCCTCTTTGAACCATACCCAATTTTCCACAAAATTGCATCAAAATCCGTTCATTATCTCCATAATCAGCTTCATGATTATCGACTAACAAAACTTTACTTATTTTTGTTGATTTTCTTTAGCGGGATGATTCAGATGAGATGAAAATCGTCGACCTTGGATGACTTTGTAGGTCAATGACAACCAGTACGGTCGGTTATCCTAGCGAAAGCTGGGCTTCTTATTAACCTTGTGCTTGTCTGTACACCAATTCTCAACGTAGCACTCTTCCTCTTAAGATTGAATTGCCACTATTTGGTTTCACTGGTTCTGCTGTATGTTAATTACTACTTGAAGATTATTTTTAATTAATAACATATCGTTCGCAGTTAAGCTTTTTAGCTTGTTTCATTTAATTAATCAAATGGGAAATCGTTGTTTTTTTGACGTACGTTTATCGTTATTTATTAACCCATGTTTATAATTTATTTTGCTGGGATATAATTAAAAAGGCCTAACGGATATTGATAATGAATCATTTTTATGTAATAGAGACATAACTCGATATCATTAATGACAGTCGATCGATGAATGATAATGATGTTAATGACTTGAGTGACTGTTGTCGTTATTGCCGTTGTTATCGTCGTCTGTTCGCGGAACTGTAACGATATATTCGACGATACGATACCAACGTTGACACTAGGGATAGTGGAATTATGCGCCAAAAGTCTACATATTTACGCGCGAGAGCTAGCATAGCGTGTATTAGCTATGGTAATTCTGTCTTGGTGTCTTGGTGTCACGTCCCGGTACCGTTCCAAGATCAGGTGAGATAGAGATTTCTGGTTTCCAGCGTATGATAGCTTAGGGTCTCTAGTATTTTGCGACAAAATTTCCACGCCGCTGGGTTTAGGGGGTCCCCACGAACGAGGAGGCGACAGTGACCCACCCTAAAAAGACGTTATTTTACCGCTATTGGCTCGTCTGCCGTGAAAATGGTTGCAGATCGGCACAGACATGCTGCTTATCGTAACAAGCACTGGTGACAAGCTTCTCAGGAATGTCAAGGTAGATGATCTTGAATGACCTTGAACCTTCAAAATAAGGAGTTTTAGTGAATTTTTCGCAATTTCGGACTGCGACGTACATTCCAAAAGTGAATTGCGCCGAAATGGCAAGAGAGAGACCAAGACAACCCCCTGCGTATGAAATTTTTAGCATTGAATGTAGATTTTAATGGTCTAGGTCCCAATTTTTTATGTTCAACGACGCCGACGGACGCGGGTGTCAGAGACGGGTAGTACCCCCTTAAGAGTGGTAATTTTTGCGCTATTCGCTTGTCTAGCGTGAACACGCTTGCAGATAGGCACAGGCGTGCTACTTATCATAACAAGCATAACTGGTAACGTGCTTTTTAGTGCTATTAACATCAGTGACTTTGAATTGACCTTCAACCTTAAAATTGGAGTTTTAGTGAATTTTTGCGATTTGCGGCTGCAGAATAGTGAATTGAGACAAAATGGATAGACATAGACCAAAATTACCTGCGAACGGAAACTGCTATAGGCTCTCGCGCGTCTCATGAGCATTAGTTCAGATTTCTTGTTAGAAATGTGTTCGTACTTTTTGCAAGTTATGCATAGATTATGGTAGCCATTTTTTCCATTACTTTTCTGTACACTCAAGAACAAAAAATGCTATTTTGTTTGAAATTGTGTCAGTTGTATCGAAAGTTGCGTAAAACTCCCAATAATTGCGTTATTCCACCATCCCTAGCTGACACTAACCGTCCGCTATTGCTTAGTGAATGATTATGAGGCAAAAAAATCCTGCGCTTCCGATTGCACTTTGACAGAGAACTAGGAACGAGAGGCGAAATCTATTTTATTATATGACGTGCCATGTAATATTACACAACTCGCAAAAACCGAATTAACACGCTGAATAGTACCTGTATAAGAACTAAAGTAGCCTAAAGATACTGCAGCGTAACAAAATACACGCGAACAGCAAAACTTTGGAAGAAAGCTAATGACTATTTCGGGGGGAGGGGGGTTCGATAAAATCTTAGGTACGGACGACAAAAGTTTTTTTTTGTTACGGAGGGAAACCGGATGTACAGAACTTTTTATGCCTCAATATTAACTGTTCTATTTGCCGCATCAGTAATCCTCGCTGTTAAGCTATTTGCCGGAACTACAATGACCTCTCTCTGAGAGACGCAAAAACGTCTGCTATGCATACATTTTTGCGCATTAACTATTAAAGTTATGCATATATCGAAAGACAGTGTAATCGGAATAATCCAAATGTATATACGATTATAGCGTTTTTTTCAATACTGATTATATTGCATTGTGTTGCCGGTAACAGTGTGTCTGATTATCAGCGATGGAACGTTTGAACGTGGCTATTATTCATTTGATGTTTGCTGATAAAAATGGTAAATGATTATGAATATCGGTCTTTTTTCGTTGTAGAATATGACAGCGAGCTCGAGTAGGACAACCACTGTGTAAAACAATTGCGTTTTGCAACTATTTTATTAGCTTTAAACCATTGAAACCTAAGCCTAGAAGCAGCTTCAAAATGCTGGAGGCAACTCTTTTTCTGCATAATATTATACGGGGAAGCTACATGTAAGCCTATGAAAGCCTGCCTTTTGTCAGAGTCCACTGATTGCCGCTACACAAAACATTGCAGTGGGGGCCTATTATGTATGTGTGTCTATAAGATTACTAGAAAAGTTACGAAAGGACTTATGACGATTTTTGAACAGCGTGCGTGGCCAAAGTAACAAACAAAAAAACGCTCGTGAGGGTGCACATCTCCGCCAAGTGAAGTAATTTAAACATTACAACGACGACGACGACGACTACTATTACTAACTACTAGACTACGCAAAGATCTCGAAGATATCTTTTGTAGAAAAAGAGTTATAGCGAATTTTGTCTCAAATTTCGTTGCCGTGGCAACAAGATTATTTTCGAACGAACACAGAGTTTGTCTAATGTGTCTGTAAAGTAGAGTAGGCCTAATAATAACTCCGATCAATAAGCAGTTAAACATGTTTAGTAATGTTTCCAATGTCTTATAGTTCAGACTGCTTTCCTATGGGTGGTCCATTGCGACCATGCGTCTATCTTGCACCGTTATGGAGATATGGCGCATTATGAGTCATCATGTACACGGACAGACGGACAGAATGAGCAATCTCATAATCTCCACCAATGTTCACTACGTTCACCTTGGCGGAGATAACAGCTGACTGGATTTTTAGGCGATCCGGATCATGCGCCAGATTTAAGGTTCCGTCTCGGAATCTTTGCACTAATATTGGCCTAACTCTATGAATGACACCATAACACAGTCTGGTAGAAATATATAATTATATACGATAAACATCATGAGCATTGCACAAGCACATCATCGGACAGTGTGTAACTGAAACAACATGAAATCACACATAAAGCCGTGGTCACAAACGACTTCTCTCTATCGGTTCTTGTATAATCGGCCGACTAAAAGCCTACTATAGTGAATATTAAAATGCAAATCGGTGGTCGCTCCTGCCCGACAGTGTAATGTGCTCAGGACAAACAAAACAATGGCTCTTGGCTCATTCGTACATGCAAGTAAAGTAGGTAGGCCTAACTACAAAATGACGATTATACAACAGAAAGTATTCTTAGCTATCCGACAAGCTTTAAAACATTATTCCAGACACAACTTTTAATTTTAGCCATATTTTTGAACTTTGTTCAGAAAATGTATTTACCAAATGTAGCGCCAGGGAATTGTGCCACCCCTATTCGTCTGAATGGCTTGTCGGACTTTGACAAAATATTTAGGTAAAAACTGTTCAGTTTATATGCAGTGTAAAACAGCATAAACTACAATTTAAAAATCCAAACTTTACCATTACACAGTCAGCAAAGTTCTTCTGACACGCAAGCGTTATATTTCACCTACTTGTGGGGAAGCCACCCCCCCCCCGTGAACGGATTTTTACCAAATTTTGCACATCAGGAGATATGCTGGACGTAATCATCTGTGCAAATTTTGGTTTGGAAAAATTAAGCGGTTTGGGATATACGGGGGGTTGGGTTCTCTTTTTGGGTTTCTCCCATTTTGGGTTCTCCCATTGAAATGGCTGGTCACCCTTACAACAGTGCTGCGCTACCGCGCAGCCTGTGATAACACTGTTAACGCACATGCTTTTTACATTACAGTTAAACGAAATGGTTACGTTTTCAAGGTCGTGAGTCAAATTCAAAGTCATACCTAGGTCACACATCTAGTCAAGTGTCAGAGTTTGCGGCGGGCGTAGGCATCCACAATGACACTTGGGCGACTAAGTTTCGTTATTTTTTCCGCTTTCGCTACACGCCGCAGATTACGCCAATATCAGATGGCTGCGGTCAGTTTTCACGGCAAGTTAGCGTTATCCTACCGTGACATGCCGTGACCACAGCTTGCGAATTTTTAACGATATGCTCAGAAGTTCGCATGATGACGACATAATCAACCGCCGATAATACTGATCGACAAGTCGCGAACAGCGGCTGATTGGCTTCCGTTTACACAATATACAACTGTAATACATATTACACTGTCACGAGTAACGATTTTCAGAAACAATAACTTCAAAACGACCTCGCCTTCCCTTTCTTTCTCTTCCCTTTCTTTTCTTTTCATTTTCCTTCTTCTTCTTCCTTTCATACCCTAGTCTTTTTTTCATTCTTTCTCTTCTATCCACCAGCTTAAAGTCTGGAGATTGCTGTAAACATTCCGAGCTCAGCAAAATGCATAATTTCCGTTCGGAAACTATAGTTTTTAGAACGGACTTATATTCTGCTGGCGTTTACTTATTTTTGTCTTGTTGCCATATCTCCGAGCTTCGTCGGCCGATCGCCGCGAAATTTTGCACCATGATGGGAAGTGTGTTCTACTTGTGTCATTGCACAAATGACAAAATCAGCCTCTTTAAAAACAATTTTTAGCATATTTCGAGGCTAAAGGTCTATTTAGACTACGGCTGCGCGTTGCGTTGCGTTTGAACGCGTTTAAACGCGCCGCAACGCGCTGCAACGCGCTTGCAGCGCAACGCGTTGCAGCACGTTAAAACGGGTGGAGACATTTTTTGTAAAGAATATTAATGAGTTAATATGGCCGACAAATACGATAATTTATTGCTGTTAGGAGCAGCAGCTTGTTGCACGTGTGTTGCGCAATAAAAGAAAAAGGTAGGCCTACAGATTTCGGATTCACCTCGTCATCGCCAACCGGGATGACCAAGGCGACTATTAGCATCTGATACAGTAGCTACGCTCCGACCCAGCTCTGTTCCAGCGATACTTTCAGCTGTCTGTCGAGCAGTTTGACGACCTACTCAGGCTAGTTGAGCGTTTTCATTGGTCAATGCAATTACTACGGCTCGGATAGTAAACAAAAAATAGAAACATTATCAGCGTTTCAATTTTTAACATAACGCATCGCAACGCAACGCGCAGCTGTAGTGAAAATGCTTCCCATTGAATAAGCTGGAAATTCGTGTTCTCACTATCGCGACAACGCGCTGCACAGCGCGCTGCTGCAACGCGCTAGCAGCAAAGCAACGCAACGCAACGCCGTAGTGGAAATGTTGTTTAAGATGGCGCACTCTGCATGCATGACGGCGACGTATTTGCATTTTTCCCGTTTAGTTTGGGTGGACAAAGTGATGACTTAAACCAAACGTCGACATAATAAAATTGGCTCATATTATGGCTGCAAAAAACGTTCGGGAATCAAGTGCTCCAGAAAAAAACACCCAGCAGAGTCGACGCCGATGCACACAGTTTCACTTCTATACATCACCGAGTCACAATAATGACAACTCCATGAGAGCGAAGCACGCCAGCACTAGCACATTAACAGCGGTCAAGACAATTTATGTGGGTCGAGAGAGGGAAAGAAATAAATTACAACAGACAATAAACAATTAGGGGTAAATAGCAATAAAGTATATACGAAGTCTGCTGATGACTGAAACGACAAAACGGCATGCAACGAACCAGCAATGATATCAAGACAAAGTAAAACAACAGTACTTTCCGTTTTCATTTCTCTCATTTCAGTTCTGTCAAAAACAGTTATAGTTCGTTGTTTACGTGCTAGAATAGACTGGCAATTTTTTTCTCGCAAAAAAATTCATTCATCATAATCATATCATACATCATGTATTGTACAGTCCAGCAATTCCTGAAAATTAACTTCCAAGTTTCAGAAACCAGCAGTGGCGGTTCTAGCCCGCAATATCTGGGGGCATGGCCCCCATGGCGAGCGCGATAGCGCGAACCTACAACGGAGGTCTGTGGGCATAGCCCCCAGTAGAGTCCAGGGGCAGAGCCTTTAGTCAGGGGATCAGGGGGACGAAGCCCCCCTGAAGCTAAAGCATTTCTGGTTTTTGGACGTTTAATCGAAGCCGCAAATTTGCCCAATTTTCTAAAATTTGGAAACGCAAAAAGCAGATATTTGTGCTATCTTTACAATAAAGTCATGGCTGGCTACGAAACTGGGGCAAAACTAGAGCAAAACTGGGGCCTGTGCCCTCCCGGTCCGGGCCTAAACCGCTACTGCAGAGAGTCCCGAGACAACTCTGGAAAAAATTAACCCGGTAGAAAAAAGTTAATATTAAACTAACAAGAATGAAATTACCAGCAGTAGAAAGGAAGCATGTTAGCTGTTACCGAATACTTCATTCAACACGTAGCCCACGAAAGTTCCATTCGCGGGAACGAGATCGCTCGTTTCTGCTACTGTAACGACACGACAACGATAGGACGAAACCGATATGATCACCACGACGAACGACTGAAATATATAATGTGACGAAAATAAACGGGACGTCGGTGGATCGTGATATCATCACAGACCAGAAACAAAACGCTAAAGCCAACTCAGCCTCCTACCCTCCGTGAGATGGGAAATGAGTAATAGCTTTCGGGCTACGGGGTGAAGTCTTAGTGTGGCTGATTGGGGCGGTGGTATGTCTGCAAACCGCGGGTCCAATTGTTCGTTAACGCGGGCAATGGATGTCCGCGGTGCATAGTGCGCTGCGGTATCATTAGCTGATGCTAATCAGCTGCCACTTCCGAAATTGTCAAAAGCGCTTCTGGCCACGAGTCCGTCTCATGTAAGAAGCGCTATAGCACTACCTCGATTGCTGTCCACTGAAGAAGCTACAGTTACATTATTTCCAAAACTTTTCATGACAACCTGCTGTGAATTAGCCGCAGACTTGCCTGCTCTGGATTTGTTGTACAGCCTGTTCAACCGATCAACAGCAGACCACACGACAAATCAAAACAAACGGAGTTTGCGCTTAATGTCGGGCCCACCTAGAAGTCTCCGCAGCGCTTACTATGCACAGTACCGATCAAGTAGATCGTTGGCCGGTGTTTTCTCTGCTAGCCTGAAAATCCCAAACTAATGCCGGCAGCTAACGCTCATCGGGGAAACAGATCAAGCACCCTTAAGATACAACCCCATATGACAGAAAATCCAGCAGTAAGACCCCCATCTAACAAAATTTCTTACAACGAAACTTTCATGATGACCTGCTACAACGAAATCCTTACAACTAAACCTTCTGCGATCAAACACCGTTACGACAACCCCGCCCCTCTTCGTGACAAAATTTTCGCTAAGACAGACATTCTATGATTAAACGCCTAACAACATGCCAAAGCCTCATTTTCGTATTACAGAAAAAGTTGTGTCGTAACGAAGGTTTGTAGCAAAGGACGATAATTACTGTCATAGAAGGGTTTATCGTTTGGGGTGAAGGGAGCTTTGTCGAGGATACATGCACTCTTCATCGGCGGTAAGTCTGTCCAGTGCGACGCAGTCGATCGTCGGCGGGTTCCAGCACGGGAGCGGCGGCGTACGCCGGCGATGACGTCATAGCGAGGTCACGTGGGTCTACGGGTGGTGCGGGGGACGGGT
>Ga0209367_1004745_pt1 | contig 18851 bp, 13 predicted proteins | sample WorMetLIZISLAND2_FD_187412 | JGI IMG/M metagenome (GOLD analysis project Ga0209367, IMG submission 187412) | Marine gutless worms symbiont microbial communities from Max Planck institute for Marine Microbiology, Germany - Olavius geniculatus... ... | reverse complement strand
CCATGTAGTTAATCAAAAGATTTTTGCTGTTTTAGTGGACTGATATATCGTCACGTCGTCCTTACACTGAGTTTTAAACTGGTAAGTTTTTTACATTTATTCATATAAAGTCGCCAGTAAAAAATTTTCATGGTCGGGCCAAAGGGGGGGGGCATTGCACCGTGGCCCTCCCCCTAAATACGCCACTGACTCTCTCGGTCTGTTAATACCTGACAGCTTATTTTCAAGATGTAAATGTGCATTAAGAATAAAACCTTGAAACGATGTACAACTTAGTTATTACTTCGATTATGCGATGCAATGAGAAGTCCCGTAGACTGTTCAATAAAAACTGGCGACACCACCCGCACGGAGCATATACAGTTTTGAGTCTTGTCAGTCAGTTGAAAATTTATAACACAATCAATAACAAGTTTTTACCAAGAAGGTGTAAAATGCAACACTAGTAATATAAATAACTTGAGGCAAAAAACTCAATCAAGTAAACATAATTATCTGATCGAAATTTGGGTGGGCCACGTATTTTCTGTGATTTTCAATCTGTGGCGGATCGCAGTTTGCACATGAACGAATCTGTAGCGCGCACCGCTCCGGCGGCTAAGCATTGCTGCTGCTGCTGCAGCTGGTGCTGGTTTAGTGCGTGCGGTGGCCGCTAGCGGCGCTGTTTTCGCCCTAAGATGCTCTTGACGCCGTATTCGCTTTCGACGGGCCGATGTACGCGCGGCGACGGCAACCGTGTATATGTATACACAGCGTTCTCGCTTTCTGTCGCCACCGCATCGTGATAGATTTCTGTAAGCGCGCAGAGAGATCTGATCAGCACGTGATATTGTACACAGTGAACCGTGACGTCTCGAGTATGATCCGTACGTGGGGCTTCCGAGCGCGCCGACATCTAGCTAGCATGTAAGCCTAGACACGCTGGCTAGCAGGTGATTACGCGATTTCTTTTGTCCCATTAGCTGCTCCATAAACTTCAGTTTTTTTTCCTCGGAGAATACCACTGTAGAAGCAGCAACGCTAAATCTAAAGATATCATGCAGGCAGACAGCAGGCTGTTTCAGTCTTTCCTCCCTCGCCATAATGTAATGGGATGGACGCAGTGTGCAACTCGACAGGTAGTGCATTATCTGCACGGTAGTGAGCTGTCAGCGGCGTGCACTAATGTACAGCAGACAGGCTCGTCGTAATCAGCTGACAGATGCTTTTAGTCCTGCTGCTGCTGCTGCTGCTGCAATGCACTAGCTCGCATTAAATGGTACACAATATACAGTAGGACCCTATAGGCTACTGTAGGCTGTTATCCGATACGACGACGCAGCTTGTACGCCGACCGCCTGAGTTGCCACTTGCATGCCTTTAGGGAACGTGAGAATGCACTGTACCTGGTTTAATTTTAGTTCACGAGTATTTTTAGTAAGCGTACAGACTGTACGTACAGACTGCACGCTTACTAAAATACTCGTAAACTAAAATTAAACCGCGCCCAACACGCACTGGAACTGTTTTCACAACTTTCAGCTGCAGTCGTGCGCCATAAAGCAAACAACCGTGAGGTCTGTGGGATCTGAGCGTGGTCTAAGAACGACACCGTACTCTCTGGAGTGGTATAAGCTCGTACTGCGTACTCGCTTATCCACTCCAGCAGTGCGGTATCTGGTACATACTCATGTCTAGCCGACTATACGGGCTAGGTCTACCGACTTCGGTATTTTTTATCGGAAGTTGTTTTTGTGCCCTCGAAATTATTAACTGTCAGTCTCGACCCTGCCGTTATCTTCCCGAGAGGCCCACGTACGGTTACCTCCCCAGTCGCATAGCATCCCCATTTTTCCATTTCTGCTGGCTAAATGTGGACGGGGCCGTTTTAACCGACAGTGTTCGACATCGATGCTTTACGTCATTTTTGAAGGTCACGGCCACTGGCAATGTTTAGTGCCAGGGAGGCCGTGGGTCGCCGAGACATTCGTCAGAGGGAGGTATTTTCTGGAAGCTCAATGTCTGCCGAAAATTAAGATGGTGCCATATTGGTGCGTCAGGCCGGTAAGGCGAAGCCACTTCTAAAATGGGAAGGCTAGAGCCCCAGGTGTCACTATGACATACGATGTAACAGTGGCGTAGCCAGAAATTTCAATTGAGGGGTTGGTCTCCTTTTCCCTCCCCTCCCCTTTCCTTTTTTGTTCTTTCCCTTCCTGCCCCTCTCCCTTTTACCCCTCCCCTTTCTTCCCGTGCCCTCTCCTTTTCTCCTCCTTTCCTTTAGAAGTAGGACCCCTAAAATTCAGCCAGAGGGTCTGGGGGAGCGCTGTGAGCTCCCCCAGCAGGGTCCGGGGCGGAGCCCCAGCCGAAATCGGATTTGGTGCATTTTAGCTTTAAAAGGTGAGATCTGGTGGCAACAATTTTAATTATTTTCCCGAAAATAAACTGACCAAATTGGAAAATTTTGTGCAGTTTATACTTATGCTTGTGTTTTTTTTCTGGAGGATTAAGGGGGAGGGCTAGGCCCCCTGCTTTCCCCCCCTTGGCTACGCCACTGCGATGCGACGTACGTTTTATGATGTTTAGCCTATGCGGTCCAAGCTGCAAGTTCTGCAACGTCGCCTCGACGATGAAACATCGTTCGGTCGCTAGTCGGCAGGTAGCAGCACGAGGAACCGTCTGCTAAACGATGGAGTAGTTCTGTGTTGGCCAGACGGCCGGGGCACGTGTGACGGGAAGATGTGGATGCGTGATGTTCAAGAGACGTGATATTCCGCCCGTGCTGCTGCTGCTGCTGCTCATTGTTCTAGTGATGCTCACCCTGTCGCAGATACTCGTCGTTCACAACGGCCGATACGGGCGCAACATTCACAGCATACGACGGTACGTCATCTAGCAAAACAGTGGCGGATTCAAGGGGAGGGGTGCGCCCCCATTGACTGGATGCATCTTGAAACAAGTGAAAATTTTGCACGAAAATGCATTATTTTGGCATAAAATTCTCATAAATTTTCTTGGGAGGGAGGGAGCTTTGCCCCTCCTCAGATCCTAACCTCTGCCCCTCCGTCCTTCCCATTCCAAATTTCTGGATTCGCCACTGCAACTATTACCATTCCGTTCATATACCGGCTTTAGTATATATATCCAGTGCTGTGCGACCTATAGAGAGTCCACCTGCAGCTAGATCTCAACCCTTGACCTTATGACCGCAAAATCTAGTCAGGGCGTGTGAAGTTGGGAACTACAAATGCCATATTTCTGCTGTTGTCGTTTAAAACTGCTGGGCCATGCGCAGTTGCTGCTTTTGCGCCAGTATGAATCCGCTGCTGAGATGCCAACAGCTACATATATACCTTTGCAAGGAAGATTGGTCATCGTCGTCGTCAGTATGCAGTGATTTAACATAGAGATGGAAATGCAAGCACTTGAAGACTACGCACTGCAACTAAAAACTAAAATATATATTGGCATGCAGAGAAGAGTCAGTGCATGTGTCTTAGTGTACAGCATGTACAATACAATACAATACAATGGAGAATTTGCACTCAAAAACTGACAAACTGTCAGTTTAATCTAGCACATAAACTAAAAAGAACTGAAATGTTTAAAAGAAAAATGAAATGAGAAATACTGAGAATAGAAATACTGTTAAATGTAAAACTGACAAAATTCAAAAAATGACTGAAGTAAAGAAAACTAAAATAAGATCGAAAAACTGAAAAGGTAAGAAATAAAGAATAATATTTAAAACTAAAACTCAGAAAAAACTGAAAAGAGTAAAAATAAAAACCGTCAGAAGGTCTGAATAGCCGTGGAGTCGGGCTGTTTTATAGTTCCGGTCTAAAGAATGGTAGCCTATGGTCTTTGACGAGGTCTTTGCGCTGAAAATGGAGGACCAAATAACAAGAGAGGTAATTACAAACAGTCCTCCATTTTCATTCAACCGGTTTCATGGAGTTGTCGTTCGCTTCGGTAACGCTATGGCAACGCGTTCAAAAACCCAACGAGCAGCGACTAATGAAGTGTGTTGATAAATTTTATCAGAAGCTGGCGTCGCTCATGCACGTTTTTTTGCCGCCGAGAGATGCTGCCGTTGAGGGATGATAGCTAAAGCGGCCCAATCAAAAGTACAAGTTTTTGTCGTACCGTATAGCTGCATCAAATGGTGACCTATTTTCAAAATCTTTTCATCGATATATTTGTCAGAAAATTTGTAATCAAGAGATCGTAACAGATCCCACCGTGCCCAAGCGCGTCGCTACACTACCTTGTGAATGAGTAGAATAAGCAGGTATTACAACTTTGCTAGTAATTTGCAAGGCAACTTCCAATGTTTTGTTCTAAAGCTGACTAGGCCCCTGTACCTTATTCCACGATGTGTTTTACGCGCGAGCTAAAGTAGCTAGCTATAGCGCATATTACCTACGCTAATTCTGTCTGTCCGTCTGTCTGCCCTTCTGTCACAACCCGGTACCAATTCAAACCCAAGTGAGATATAGAGACTTCGGGTTTTCACCATATGATAGCTTTGAGTCTTTAGCATTTCGTGAGAAAATTTTATGCCGCTTGGTCAGGGGGATCCCCATGAACGAGAGGGCGAAAGAGGGGCACCCCCTAAAAAGACGTTATTTTACCGGTATTGGCTCGTCTAGCGTGAAAATGGTAGCAGATAGGTATACTGACTTGCTGCTTATCATAACAAGAACTGTCGACGAGCTTCTTAGAAATGTCAACATCGATGACCTTGAATGACCTTGAACCCCCAAAATATGGGGTTTTAGTGAATTTTTTTGCGATTTCGGGCTGCGACACACATTTCAGGAGTGAATTGCACCGAAACAGCTGGAGATAGACCAAGACAACCTGCATCGCCGTCAAGTGTTGATTTTAGCAGTCCAAGTCCCGACCCCCTACGTCCAAGGAGGCCTGCACACGCCGTTGTCAAAGAGGGGTACTCCTTAAAAAGTAGTTATTTTCCCGCTATTATTTTGTCTGTTGTGGAAACTGTTGCAGATAGACACAGACATATTGCTTTGATGACGTGCTTTTTAATGGTATCAACATCGATGACCTTGAATAACCTTGAACTGCAAAAGGGGGTTTTAGTTATTTTTTTGCGATTTTCGGCTGTAGAAGAGTTAATTGCGACGAAATGAATGGACATTGGACATTGACCAAGATTACCTGCAAACTGGAACTGCTGTAGGCTCTCGCGCATCTCATGAGCATTAACTCAGATTTCTTGTTAGAAATACGGAACCTTTGACAGTATATAGGCCTAGTGTTTTCCAAGTTTACTATTGGTTTGGCTAAGAATTTATTTTGAAAATCATTTAATATAGGGGCCTGATGAAGTTATCAATATATGAAAGTTATGGGGAATAGGTATATAGTGGCGTCGATACAATATTGGGGGCCTGAAGAACGAGACGCCGCAGGGGTCAAGTGGGTGAGGAATGGTGAGGGGGTATTTCTTTTCTCAGCCAACTAGAGTCTCGGGAGCGTCATCGTACGCTTCTCCCTCGTTCCTGGCGGGGTCCGGGTGGATCCCTTAGCTGAAAATAAATCTTCAGCACTTAAATTAGCCTCGCCGCACGCTTCTGGTGGAACGATAGCGTATGGCGAGAAAGAGACATTTTTGTTTTTATGTTCTTCCCCACGATTTGATTTTCAGTGAAAGGATTAGGACATTCATCATGGTGACTGCAAGATATGTCCAGATATGGGTGCCCGCCCCTTCCTTCCAATATCCCTACTATCCCTAAGGATTGACGCCGCTGGGAATAGACAGTAGACACCTGCTTTCCATGGACCACCCAGTGATGTGGCGCCTGAATGGCAGGGCGCAGGTGACGATGAATGACGTCAACTACAGCGGCGTCGTCGGTTAAAAAAGTACGCGGGACAGGGGGTTGCGATTTTCCGACAGGCACTCGAAATTTCTGACAGAATTCCGACAAACAACTGCAAATTTCTGACGAGGAGATTATGGTTGTTCGAAATTTTAATTTTGCCCCTAAATTCTCACAAAGTGAGATTTCCAACCGTGCTTTTTTGTTTTTGAAAGAAAATTTTCGGACAGATTAAAATTTAGGGAGGGCTTGGGGGTTGGGCAGCGGCGTCGTGAGGTATAGGGCTGGAGGTGCCGCCCAACCTCCAGCCCCTACCTCTCGACGCCGCTGCCCACAGTTATTTCCCGAGGTCATTTCTAAACGTTGGCTCCCGCGTGAGCGCTGCAGTGCAGTGCGTGCTCATTATAGGAAGTAATCAGAAACAGGTCGCCGACGGCTTAGTTAATAAAGCGTCCTCGTGCAGTCATTGAGCGTTCCGGCAGGAGTCTTCAGTCCGTACGTAGGTGATTATCTAATTGTCGCTATATTCAATCAGCGACGAACTGCTCGCTAAATTGAAGCAATATGCAGCTGCTCGGCTGTTCACGTACTCAACGCAGCCTTCAGGCTTCGGGCGGTGAAGAAAATTGCAATAACATAAAATTCCACAGCAGTTTTTTTTCTTTGCTGTGTTTTATAAAAAAAAACCAAGACAAATTCCCACAGTACACTTCCAGCAGCGACGTCCCGTTGAAAACAAATTTGAAACTGATGAAAATATTGAATTTTCATCGCACAGAAATCGCTGGTGCCTGAAGTGCGAATGCTTGGAAATGATTTTGGTTGGAATCGTTCAGCGCTCATACATTCTTCTATATGTGCTGTCGTACGTAAAAGGGCGAACGAAAATACGGTATTTTGAAACGAGAACTGAGGCGCGTTTCGCACTTTTTATTTCCGTGAGATTCTCTCAGAAAAAAGCAGGTGCGAAACGCGAATTCTATGCAGCATCTCAGTGAATTTCAGATAATCCCAGATAAATAAAAAGTGCGCAACGCGCCCCTGGGTGTGGAACTAAAACGCTTTGGCAGACAAGAGATGACAGCATGGTGATGTATGATGCTGTAGATTACAGTTAGAACTGAAAGAGATGGACGTGAATCTACACACGATGATGCTGCAGAACGTTCCGTCCATCGAACTCAATCGTCGTCTGCTTCAGAACGAAATCAACTCGCGTCGAGTCGCTCAGATCCTCGTCGAAGCTTCACAACCGGACCTCGACCTTCTACCCAGCGTCCGCAACAACCACAGTCGGACTACTTCTTCCGACGAGCTGCCGACGTGCTGCAATGTCACGGCGGCGGTGAACCGGTCGCCGGCGGCGGCGCACGAATACACCGACGAGGCGGCCGTTACGACGGCGCGCTACGGCGACGTCACGCGGCCCGCCGGCGGGAACGCTAATAGCAGCGTAAATTTAAATTTGGCGCGAAAGCGGCCACGGACCACGCGGCTCGGTCACGGCCGCGTTAATACGTCTGCGGCAAATAAAGAAGATTTTACGCGGTGGCGGAATAGGACAGCTTCCGCAGCGCCGACGACAGCGTCGTCGTGGAATGCGTCGTTTCCGTTTGTAGATCGAACCGGCACGCAAGATGAATGGAACGGCAGCAATACGACGTCAGCTACAGACAACTCGTCCCAGTCGGTCTACTGCCCAGCAATACCGCCCGGATTACGTGAGTTCTTGCTCTGCGTGGTTTCTACCCAACGCAACGTACGCAACGAACGCAAGAAAGTACCCAGCAAACGCAATGAACGTTTTGAACGCAAGAAAATTACGCGACAAACGCAGCTGATGCAACAGTCGAAACGCCAGAGGTCGCTGCGTCAGCTATACGTTCGTTGCGTTGTATAGAAACCACACTTCAAGCACATGCTAACATTTTTTTGTGAAATTTAAAGGCGTCATTGAAGCTGAAGATTGCAGTTTAAATTATAAGTAAAGTTCTAAGAATAAAACCATCGAGGGTGGAGGTTAGTCAGTACTCAATAGCAGAGGCTGAGAATTGAAATGCACTCGTTTAAAGTTTGCGAATTTTAAGATTTTTGAAAAGTAGTCTGTTCAGATGTTGGTGCATGGAAAACACAGACGTTGTTAGTTGCAGCTCGCGTTACCGTCTGTAAAGGTAATTTGATTACATGCAGTAGACATAGACGTCTGGACTACGGATGCAGCTAACGCTTGTTGCGTGGGTTTGAGTTACAGAGTGACTGATCACTGAGTCGACATTACGTCCACTCCCGCAACCAATGCAGACTGTAGTGTTCCTTGACTCAGTCATTGGGTTGATCACGGTGGTGGTCTGGTGGTGTAAAGCCTTGTTCATATAGCGACAAACTCAACTGAACTCAACTGGTTGAGTTTGTCGCTATATGAACACGGCTTAATGGTTAACGCGTTGCATGGTCGGGATTAACATGTAGTTGCTCTGTGCTGGGCACGGTTACTACAGCATAAGTTGTGGAAATGTCTTGCAGTTTTGCCTTGCGGAAAATAATACTGTTTCTGGGTCAATGTGCCGCGAAAGAAATGATGTTTCATGCAACTGATTTCTTCGATTTTTGGCATTGCCGGCAACGGGGCACTGGGAAACCGTAACGTCCCGCAGTCCGGACTTCTAACTGTGTAGTTTTTCCGGTCACTGCAAAGCCGCACAAACTCTGACGTTTGACTCCATGTGGTTGCCAGCTTTGATAACTTTGTTGCTGTGTATTGCATAATAATATTTGTGTGCCACCAATTATAGGGTGTTCACACGATCCAGCAAACGTCCAGCATTAGCACGTGCATTTTGAACACATTTGCTGGAAGTTTGCTGGACGTTTGCTGGATCGTGTAAACACCCTATGACTGTCGATGCGACGCCACTGCCTCGGTCAATTCAGAACCTTTTCCCTGGACTTGCTAATTATTTGTCCAAGGCGCGTGCCATATGGGGTAGATTTTGGCACGTTCAGCGTGTTCGGCAGAACACGAGCCATCACAAAAAGGGGCCTCAAAACCAGAGAATGTCGGATAACATCGTGGCATTTCCTGGCCTATGGTGCGTTGCGACATTTAACAGTTCACTTGGTGCAGTATATGGCCTGGGTGGATAAATGCATAGCATGTACGCCGTATTGCGAAGTCTACACTGTGACTTACGTGTCTATTTCTTGAATGTGTGAGGGCTCCGACATTTCCTCTGAACAGGGCCAAATAGAGTTTGAATTCGGCCGTGGTGTGTGGATGTATACAGGAGGTCGCGTGTTCATCGATGTCGATCACAAACACGACTACACGGAGACCGAGATCATTCGTCAGAACCCCGACCTGCTGCCTGGCGGAGTGGGTCGACCCAGTCACTGTACGGCCAGACACCGCGTGGCCGTCATAGTGCCGTACCGTGACCGACGTCATCATCTCAACATTCTGCTCTCTCATCTTCATCCCATGCTCCAGCGACAACAGCTCGACTACCGCATCTACGTCGTCGAACAGGTAGGCCTATGTACGAGTAGGCCTACTATGCATCGGGCCCAACCAAAGCTCAGCTTGCTTTGATTTGTTAGCCGACCGTAACGTAACGGTCGAGATTATGATATGGTTGTCGTCGTCTGTCTGTCTGTCCGTCGTCGTTTGTCACGGATGTATCCTGGCTAAACGGTAGGTCGTAGACCAAAAATTTTAAAACAAATAATTAGCCCCGTGTCAAAAACCTAGGCATGCAAAATTTCAGCGATCTAGTGCAAAGGGAACATTTTTAAATTTGGGGTTGAATGGACGGGCGGTAGGGACAATGTGCGTTTTTCAACGGAAAGCTGGCCATATCTCCGAAACGGTGAGAGATACGGCCAAGGTTACTATTGATCACTAATAGAAAGTGGCATACACTTTATCAGATAAAATGAAAATCATTGACCTTGAATGACTTGAAGGTCTCTGACAACCTGTACGGTCGGCTATTTTAGCGACAGCTGGGCTTCTCCTTGTATAACACACGGTACAGCAGGCAGTGTTGAGTCGAAGGGGAACGCCGTTCCCCCAAAAGAATGCCAGGCCAAGGGAACGATGATGCAGTCGCGTTCCCCTAGATGCGGTTTCCAGGTGCAAAATATGCTCTACATGTTTTCGGCCGAAGCCCCACTGGTGGAGGGTATAAAGGCGCGTCGGCTTACACAAAGCGACGTAAATGAAACAAAATTAAATGATCTGAAAGGAAAGCTTTCATTTTAGATCATTTCATTTCGTTCTATATCTGTCGCTCTGTACGCGTCTTAAAGGACGGGAGGCGTGAGTGAGTGATGCGTTTCGAGTGCGATGAAATGATCGTTAACGATCGTTTAATTGTATATTTACTGTAGAGTAGGCCTATATCGCTGATAGAGTTTTAAAAATAGGTAGTAAATATTCGATGCAGTTAAAGTATCAGACGTTTATTTTAGAACGTTATGCGCTATATAAATTTACATTTTAACTGACTTAGTGGCTTACATTCTGCGTGTGCGTGCGGTATAGCACGGCGAGGCAACGTTCAACAAAGCGCGCATCATGAACATCGCGTTCGTCGAGGCTCTGAAGCAATACGCGTTCCAGTGCTTCGTCTTTCACGATGTTGACCTGATCCCAGAGGACGACCGAAACATGTACTCGTGCCCGCAGCAACCACGCCACATGTCCGTAGCCATCGACGAGATGGGATACAAGTACGGGCCCCGTCGTTGTTATTCGTAGTTATAACTCTTATCCACTTGGTCCGATGAGCCGAAGGCCCCCGAGCTTCAGGGGGCCCGATTGACCCAAGTGCTGTTAGGCGCAATCGCTGAAGGCGAATCCGCCTATTGCGACACATTTCTTCGTGGCGTGGTCTGTCCGTCTGTCGTCTGTTTGTTGCACCCTGCATGTTTAAACCGTTCGACGGATTTAGATGCCGTTTGGCAGTTACATGTGAGGGGTCTATTGACCTGTTGTGTGAGATGGGGTCTCTGGGAGGTTTGGAGTCGAACCTCAGCCAAAAAATGTAGTTGCTTCCGTCTTACAAAGAAGTAGATTTATGATTTACCATCGATGAGCCTTGGTTCCGTGGCACTCATGTATGCAGTGCTGTTATGGCTTACTTGCAAGCGTTTTTCCTTTGTTCTGTACAAGTTGGGTCTTAACTTTTGTGCATATCTTCGTCAAATATAGACCGATTATCAGAATTCTTTCACTGGCACATTCTGCGGAAATTCCGTAGTAACGTGATTATTATCATACACTGCGGTATATGGTCGTTACTCGTTGCGTCTATTATAGGTTGGCGTACGAGGAATTGGTCGGCGGAGTGCTAAACATGCGCACGGAGCACTTTCAGAGGGTCAACGGTTACTCCAACTTGTACTGGGGCTGGGGTGCAGAGGACGATGACATGGCTTACAGGTATTTCTCAGTTCATTTTTTGTATCTTATACACCGTTTACACTATCGACCAAACATCGAGCAAACGGTGAGCAAATGTATTCAAAATACACGTTTTAATTGCTCGACGTCTGCTCGACGTTTGCTAGCATTCATCCAGCTAGCTCGACGAGCTATGGTAATTAGCATGCTAATTAGGAGGGCGGGCGGGTTGTAATTGGAAGGCCTATATAACACGTAATCAGCTGTGGGCTAAGCCTAGGCCTATATTTGAGCCAGGGGTAGGGTTTCATCAGGCCTGCTTGATGTTTGCTCGATCGTTTAAACGCGGTATTAGTTTCAATCCCGGCTACAAAATTGAGGTAGTGTTAGCTGTCACATAAAAAACTTTAAATTTTGAGGCCTTGTTTTAGATCCCTTTTACATCGAAATTTCGGATTCACTACGGAGACTACGGTTCTCCATCGCTCAACAGCAACAAAGCTCATTGTCTCTGCTAACCGTGCCCACATTTGCTCATTTGCTGCCTCTGAAATTGTTTGGCTAACCGGCATTAGGCCCACGCTGTTGTCGCTACATTAGGATGGGGATTTTGAGTTTGTGGCCGAAACCCATGGTTCAGGGAACAACGCGCCAGACCTGTCTTCTAGAAAACACACTTTTTTGTAAACACAAGGAATGTATTTCTGTTTCTGTTTCAACCCAGTATGGAGTTTCATGTGCTAGATTAAACTGGCAGCCAGCCTGCCAGCCATTTTTTCAGTGCAAATCATTCATCACATCGTGTCATGATATATCATCAAACTTCAGAATTATAACTGTCTTGATGAATCGTCAAGTTGTCAGCAGCCTTCACACGATGGAGTTTTGCTGTACAGAATTATGTACGTCGGCCTGAAGATTATTCGTCCTCCTGACAGGGTGGCGCGCTACAAAATGATCAGACATGCTAAGCGAAAACCTTCCGACTGGAGAAAACGGTAGGCCCTAACTTGAACGGTCGAGTCCGTCTGTCTTTGTAGGCAGCTCTGTTTGATGTATAAGCCTATAGCGTTTGCATTGAAGTAATTTGTCCTTTAATGCCGACGGCGTATGGTGACTTCTGTCTGATTGTTCTGGTGCTAAAGTACTTAATTTCTTACTGATTTGACGCTGTTGGCTTGGAGGCAGGAAGGATGTCGGACCTGTCAGCGCTCAGTGTTCTGTCGCAAGTAACAACAGTTCCCGGAAGTTGATTTTTTGTGTTGTGATGATCGGCTTAAGCAGCGGGGTCGTGGGTTATAAAGTATGCGGGCAATTTCTCGACATCTACAAATTTCCACCAGAGATATATGGGCTCAAAAGTAAAATTTTGCCTCTAAATTTTCACAGAAATAGGAGATTTCTAGCCCCGAATTTTGTATTTTGTAATGAAAATTTTTTGACAACGAAATTTTTTTTCAACAGGCTAAAATTTAGGGGGCATTGCCTCTCTCCTGCCAGAACAGCAGTGTAGCTGGGGTCAGTAATGTTTTAATGTAATATGCTTGCAGGACGAAACTGTTATACACGGGGACACGGAGATTTCAGTTCGACGGTCTCAACAGTCTTCAGTACCGGTTGGTACATGTCGCCAACACTCCCCTCTACACGCATGTGCTTGTTGACATCGGCAAACCGCCGCGAGGATTCTGACCAATCACCGTCGCCCTGGTCCATCCTCGTGACGCCCCACGTAATGCTCATGTTGACCAATGGCGCAGCCGCTCTATGACAGCAGACGGAACAGTCCCTATGACACTTTCCGGACAGTGGGTGAGGTCAAGTTTCGCTAAGACTTTAGTCTAAGTCTTACACTAAATTCTTGACTTTAGTCTTGATTTTTGACTTGACTTTCGTTTGCGGTCGTCCATCTTTTTTTACTCAACGTCGAATTACTGCAATAATACGATTAGTTAAATCAACATTATAGAAGTGTTTTCCAGACCTATATCAATCGGGTGTGCAGTATTACTTTGTTTGCCTATGTGGCCATCTTATGGATATAAAAGGAATTTTGTGTGCAATATTTGTGCCAGCGATGTCGTCATTACTTACGCTAGTGTCGACTGCGTAGTTAACGCCGATAGATAGTAAGTAACAAAATGCCTATTAGTTACCAGACGCCGCACATTATTTTTCTGGTCAAAAAGTAAATATTTCACTCAAATAACGAATTGGGACGTCCGTTTGGTCGAGCTGAGCTCTAATTGTATTGTTTTGACATTAAAAATTGCCAGCTGATTGAATTTCGATTTTGGTCTTGACTTTGGTCTTAGACCAAAGTCGTCAAGTCATAACTTTAGTCTTAGACTAGTCTTAGCAAAACTTGATCTCACTCAGTTTTTATAGTTAGGCTATTTTGGAGGGGGAAGGAAGGGACCAAAATGGTGAATGTGGTGCTACTGTACAGTATACAAAACATTCTCGCTAGACAGTTTTGGCTAACAACCTTCCCTAGTTGGCTGAAAATGCATAATCACCTTAGAGTAGAGGAGCAGAGTTTTCATCTTTTGAGCCAAGTAAAGGGCAAGAACGATAGGCTATAATGATGATGCTGTCGTCGAGGGCCTTGAAATCATCAGGTTTCGTCATCGCTTGCCTTGCCACGTCCTCACTTGCTGTTCCGGGAAAAACTGGTCTGTTGCTACGCCACCGGTCTTACCGACAGCTACATTGTCTACCTGCTACTGCTGTTTATTTAGCAGCACACTGCAGCAGGTAGGGACTTCCATTCCGCAGAGATGTGATGTGATTTCAGGTAGATCGTGTGAAGTTCTAGATATTTGATATCGTACAGGTATTAGACAAGCTCTGCTAAAGGTTTCTGTTGAGACTCTCACCAGCAGTCATTCTGCAATCTCAGACCTAATATGTGCAATGTGCCATATTAACCATGTGTAGAGTGGACTGATCTGCGTGAGTAGCCTACCGGCCAAATAAACCAGGTCCTTCTACGGTAGGCCCCTATAGAACTTTTGCAAGGGTTCTGTTCGCAGTATTCAGATGTCATTGTGTTTTTAATGAGCTGTTGTGTAATATTACAAATTTACACATCTGTAGCGAATCAAGTGTATGCATGCATAATACTACTACCCATGTCTGCAAGTGTAGATGGCGCTACTGACATTCACCAATAAATACCGGTATGGGTACATGTATGATGTAGGTTGTTGACAAATAGGTTGTCATTATCTGTTACTGCATCAAGCTGAATGCTTATCCGTCTGGCTTAACTCAAATCGCCGGTGCAGTCAATCATGCCGCCTATAATGAGAAGGCTAATATCTATGAGCCATGCATTAGCTGGGATGATTGTAATCCAGTCTAATCTAATTGACGTGACATCGAGGCCTGCCAGTCATCTCGCCGGCACAACACGGTATTACAACCCTGCACTTGAGTCAATTTTGTATATGGTTATACTACAGATGATAGTTGATGTCGAGGGAACGATGGTCCACTAAGGACTACCGGTATGTTATAGTAAGTAAGTAAGTAAGTAATCTTTTATTAAACAACGGTCAAACGCCATTGCAAAAACAGAAAAATAACAGAGCATAATCGTTACAATATCGATAAGAAAAAAAGAAAAAAAAGGAAAAAAAGAAAAGAAAAAAAGGAAATAAAATGAAATGAAATACGGTAGAGCTACAACAGATCTACATGCAAAATCAAATATGCATCACCAAACAAATATCGCAATACAAACGAACGTTTGTACAAGTTATAGTGGCACTGAGGCAAAGCAAAAATACAATTGGTGACCCTGAGTTTCATAGGTAAAATCTTTTCCGGAGGTAATAACTGGTGAATACAGTGATCCTTATTATTAACCATTTTATGAAATAGGTGCTCATCTGCCTCATGCAATAAAACAGACAAACGTCTCAAATCACAGCTGTTGCCCCAGCGGAAAGCTGTTTTAAAAAAAGCATCAAGTTTAGCTATTAAATCATTACTAAGAAATCCGCCCCAGGCAGGCAAAGCATAGATAATACGAGACACGACAATAGCAGAAAAAACAACATTCAATTGCTTGACAGGAAGACCTTGCGCTTTTAAACACTTAACAAATAGCAACGGTGAGAACAGATAGTTAAAATGTTTTAACATGTTCATCAAATTTTAAGTTACTACAAAATTTGACACCAAGAAGCTTAGCAGACACCACACGTTCAATTCCTGTCAAACATGATGGTAAGAATGAGCGAGCAGATGGTCTACAAAAAACTATTGCTTTATGTTCACTGTGTATTAGGAACTTTTTACAGGAGGGGACGTTCTGTGCATGTGTGTGCTTCTGCGTGTTCATGTTTAGGGCAATCCTACTTTTCACCGTCTCTACTGCAATGGGCCACGCTGCTCGTAAAACACTTTTGATTTTGATTTGGTTTTAAAGTCCTACGGCGGAACTCGGTCTGTTAGATTTCAAACGGCAAACGAATCATAACTGTTAACTTGGATGTCGTGTACATAATCACTACGTGATTACGGCGAATATTGTGCTCAAATAGACGTCGTCACTACTTTTGGCATATCGCTCATGTCCGTCGTTCACATTCACTGTGTTTTTACGACTGAAAGTTTTGCGTGTATGCGATTGTCCCCAGGTGGAATTGGCGCTTTGGATACAGGAGCAAATAATAATTGCTGCTGGGACAAATGATACGCAGTTTTTACAGCACAATTGCTCCATTGCCAGTCAGCGGCGTCGTGGGTGAAAAAGTTGGAACAGGAAGTTGCAACTTTCCGACAGCTATCTGCAATTTTCCAACAGGAAAGATTATGGGAGCTCAAAATTTCAACTTTGCCTCTAAGTTTCTGACCACGAAACTGGGAATTTTTGCCCCAAATTATGTATTTCTGAAAGAAAATTTTCGACAAGAAGACAATTTTCCAGCAGGCTAAAACATGGGAAGATGCAACTGCCTTGATGCCCCTGCCTGCCACGACGCCAGTAGTCCTTTGTTATCATACATGTAAACAAGAAGCCTAGCTGTCGCTAGGATGGCCGACCATACTGGTTGTCAGTAACCTTCAAGGCCATCCAAGGTCGTTATCTGAAAAGGTGTATGCTACTTCATATTAGTGATTAGGGCCTAATATTAACCTTGGCCGTATATCTCTCACCGTTTCCGAGATATGGCAAGTTTTCCGTTGAAAAACGCACATTTTTCTCCCCCTGGTCGGTCTCAGCCCTCACAACAGTACGTTTGTAACGTTATCGTTTTTCTGTTGGCGGCGCTATGTCTAACATTTGGGGATTGAATATTTCCCAATTGCCCCTTTCTTTGCCATGTCTTTCTCCTTATTAAGTGGAAGTGGCTATATCTACAGTGTACGCTTTGAACCGGTGAATAGGCTTAGCAGGTACAAATGTTAGCTTGCAAAATCTCGAGTCGAGATAGGCCTACTTTTAATTGGGCGTGCATGTTTGACCCGTTAAAATCAGAGCGCAGGGCTTAGCCCTGACCAAAAATGTGCGTCGCCGATGAGTCTTTTGTTAATTTTGTATAAACGAGAGTAGATGCCGAAGATGCGTTTAGGTTATGCGTTGATATCAGTGCTGTTGTTGCGTCAGTCATCTCAGTGTAGTATGCTTGTTGCCGGTGACTGGTCACTAGTCCGAATTATAGTCAGCTTTTGGTCCGCCATAGCCAAAGGTGCAAGTAATGTATTTATCGCTAGGCCTACTCCTTTTATCACTAACCCTATCCCTAACCCCGGTGCTGTTCTGACTATGTGCCCCTTTGGACTAGTGAACTGTCCCCTTGTTAACAGAGTTAGTCAGTGTTTGTGTGGTGTGAAATGCTAATTGTTACAGAATGTGTCTGTTAAACTGTATACCTATGTCGCAGTGTGGTGTTAACGTGAAGTTGTGGACTAGCAACTCCATAGGTCCTAGGCTTCTTATTTCACACAAACAAACCAGACCCTGCCCAGCTTTACGTATTCAGGTCTTACCAATTTCAGCATCCTCAGTTAATCAGTTAGTCACGCCATCAAGCAAGAGCACTGCATTTACGTGTCTTGTAGGGGCCATGTAATTTAGGAAGCACGAGACCAAGCAAAATGCGGGAGTCCGATCAAAAGCGTAAAGTCTCAAAATGTTATGGTGGCAGATGAGTAGTGGTGGCTTCTGTTTAGTTTGTCATTCACTTTTAAAATATGTCTTCAAGCCTGTCATCGGCTTCTGGCAGCCTCTTAGTTAGTCCGCCTCTCATGCATGCAGGTTCGTTTTCAATTTCACGCAAACTGTTAGCGTATTTTGATGGTCTGACGTTGAGATGTTGACTGGGCAATATTGCCGAGAGTGATAGCACTTATCCTTGGGCTGCATTTGTCGTATCTTAAAGCTGGTGACGAAATGTTACACTTCAAGCCTGCAAAGTATTCCAGTAACCTACGTATCCGTCAAATAGTAATCGACCCTGTTAACTGTTTTAGACTTCCTGAGGTGTCAGCCATTTGTGCATGGGGATAATGCCCTTGATCACCCTGACAAATACAGCCCTGAGTTAGCTGTACAGTTTCACAGCTGTTAGTTTAGGGTTTTTTATATAAGCTAAGTGCCACAAACTTCACCGTGGTTTGTATGCAGTACATAGCAGTGTGAACAGTGTAGCATGCTCAAAGTTTTGATCTTTCAGCATTTGCCAGTATTATTGTTTTTCTTTCTTTATATTCATTAACAGCAGAAACATGTTTCCATACGTAAAAATTTTAGCTAATAATAACGTAAAAGAAAAAGGCAAGAAGTGCATGTAGCATAAAGTTTTGGTGATGGTGCTTTAACAACTAACTAATATGGAGTTAACTTAAAAGCCACTGATTATTGACAAACTTGCAACTAACCAAAAAGCAATGGGCTTTAAAGCTTCATGGTCATTAGGTTATACTGTCTGATTATAATTTACAACGTCCAAACCAAACTGCCTTTTTCGTGTCTTTTTTTCAATAATAAACTGCGAATTGACGTCAGAATCTGTATTCGAACGTTTCTTTAGTCCAATAACATCCGCTGGCTGTCGCGTTTCTGCATACTTCATTTTAAAAATTGCTTGAGTTTTCTTGTAAGCCTACTGCATGACTTTTAAATTTTGTACACTGACGTCCAATTTTTTTTTAGCTTGGAAGTCATGACGTCTTAAAAATAATTTAAGTCTATCGAGAACCCCGCGCTCCAGTTTCCTCGCGTGCAAAATTTCGCCGACTTACATGTACGTCATGCCGTTACAAAGTTATTGCCGATGGTAACTCTCAAATATAGTAGGCCTATAGATTGGTCGCATTGGACGAGTACTAATTGTCTGTCCTATGCTAGCATTGGTGCGTCCTACTTTTCTTAAGCTATCTTCCTTCCACCTTCCATTTCCCTTCCCCTTAACCTTCTCCATCCCCTTTTCCTTCCCCTTCCGCTTTCCCTTTCCTTTCCCCTTTCCCTCTTGCTTCCCCTTCCTTTACCTTCCCTTCCTCTTTTCCTTCCCCTTTTTTCCTTTCCCTTCCCCTTCCTCTTCTCTTTACCTTCCATTCTTTTTCTCCTACCCCTTTCCTTTTCTTTTCCCCTTCCACTTTCCTTT
>Ga0209367_1004744_pt1 | contig 18851 bp, 8 predicted proteins | sample WorMetLIZISLAND2_FD_187412 | JGI IMG/M metagenome (GOLD analysis project Ga0209367, IMG submission 187412) | Marine gutless worms symbiont microbial communities from Max Planck institute for Marine Microbiology, Germany - Olavius geniculatus... ... | reverse complement strand
TGATTGGGGCGGTGGTATGTCTGCTTGCTGCAAACCGCGGGTCCAATTGTTCGTTCGCGCGGGCAATGGATGACCGCATAGTGCGCTGCGGTATCATTAGCTCATGCCAATCAGCTGCCACTTCCAAAATTGTAAAGCGCTTCTGGTCTTGAAGAAGCATGTAAGAAGCGCTGTAGCAAGTACGTGGACTTTACCTTTACCTTTACCTTTGTGCAGATCACTTCTACACTCCCTGGTGCAGATGCACTGTTTGCCGTTACGTTACTTATTTTCAATTCCAACCATCGTGTGTTTACATCCGTTAGAGTTTTCGTGTTTTTTTTTTCAGATTGTTTTCTTTTAGTATTTGCTAGGTTATTAGCATTTTTTGTAAGTACTTATCGTGAGACAGAAAGACAAAATATCTCCATTGTTTTTGCGGGTATTTGTTTGTCATTTTCGCCCATTATGCTTTCAGATCGGGGAAGGTGTACTTTGCGGAATGCAGATTGCGAAATGCGGAATTTCGGTGTATTTTGCGTAATCAAAATTGCAGAAAATATTCTTGTTGTTGAGTTATGTACAACTGTACAATCCTACAGAGCGCTCGACCACCGTGCCCAGAAGCCTCGTATCGTTGTGCCTGGCAGAAAGAGATGGTAGTCTAATTTTTATCATTGTCTTGGCAAGTTTACTTTACCTTGATTTAGTATCAGGCTAATAAGTGACCTGCGTTGTATTTCTACATCGTCATTTTTCTAGATAATGTCTTCTAATGCAAGTATTTCTTATAAAGTTCACATTTATTTCCTAATATGTTTAGGTCTACGAAAACGCCTAATAGGCTTATTATGCGCAAAGTCATTGGAGATAGTGAGCGTTAGCTTTTATCAGACTTTGTCCTAAAGCAATCCTAACTATTTATTCTAAAGAATTAAAATTAAAATTTGACTAGGAACGTTTCTGAAACTAATGTGGCGTAGAAAAAAATTGACATTGACGATGCTGTACACAAATTAAGCCTAATATATAGTCGAAGCTTAGAAATTTAAAGCAGTATTTACCTGAGCTGAGCAAGCGACTCAGTCTTTGCGCATTACCCAATTCGATGACTTGGTCCTCGCGGCGGCGGCAACTTTTTTCGCAGTAGGCCTATTTGAGTTGATTTCTGTAGTCGTCTGTGATCGTGCCTTCATGGCAATTGGTTGGTCAGCTGAAACAACACAGTTGGCTACCTAGTTACCTGAGCAAGCAACCCAGTCTTTGCACCACGTCAGGAGTTGTTTGTGGATTTGGCCTAGCTGCTACTTGAGTTGTCCTTGCATTCTTGTGTGATGTGCTGGCTTACGCTTGTGAGTTGTCGGACTTCAAGGCGTTTCAATTTGCGGAACATTCCGCTAGTGAAATTCCGCAAAATACATCTTTTAGTTTCGAAATTCCACATTCCGCTATCCACATTCCGCAAAGTACACCTTTCCTTCAGATCACAGTTACAGCTGTAGCTGTTAGCTGGTCTCTCTTCAAAACCAGATCGCCATTACCAAGAAGCCAGTGGTTCAAGTTCCAACACTAGGGACAGTAGAAAATCATGACCAAAATGGCGAAAAACATGGCAGCATATTTTTGCGAAATCACAAAAATCAGGGCAAAGACACGGCAGAAAATCAGGAGCTCGAAAACCATTATACGAGGGTCATTTCAAATGTTTCCAGCCTCGACATATTGGGTAACAATATTTTTCACAAGCTGTGCATCAGTGAAATGTACATTCTTTACTAACTCATATGAGTTTGCTGCGAATATGTCGTCGTTAAAATTTAGATAGATACTACTTTACACTGTATCTAAAAAATGTCACCATTTTATGTAAGCATACAAAACAAAGTTTAAATAAGCAATAAAGTACTGTTGTGTATTGACAGGTGAAAGTTCTATGTAGACAATGACTGAAGCTGATAGTAAAGATATGACTGAATGTTCATATGATGACAAACCCAGTACAGGTGTGTTAGGTTTAATGACATCTGACAAGAGACTGGGCAATAGCTGACAGCATTTCTGCATATGTAATTTTTTGAGGAAAGGGAAAGTTTTTTCTCCAGTGATGTGTTTGAGGCTAAGTCCAAAGACATACAAAAAAGCAAGGCCAAGGACTTGGGACCAAGGCCAAGGTCATGGAAAAAACTACAGGCAATCCAAAAACCGCTTCTACCGTGACACATAACTATAAAAAACATTCAGTGTTTGATGCAGTGAAATTGTGTCTATTGTTTAAGCCTGTAAGCAAGGTTTAATAATGATGCAAACAGTTTATGACTAACTTACTAAGTAAATACTATATTATGAGTTTTTAACAAGCTTATGCTAGGTGTCAGTTGCACTGTGAATGTTCACTTTTAAAATGGTTATTATTTAATGCAACTCGTCTAAGACTATGTCCAAGTTAATGGATGAGTTTATGTTTGGTCAAGAAGAAGGATCATCTTTGTTGTAATTAGAGATGTCGAAGCATTAATTTTTTAATGCATTAATTAACGCATTGCTAATGCACCTAGACTCTTTGAGAGGGAGAGTAGGGGGGGAGTTAACCCGAGCCCCGCAATGTTTGGGGGGCTCTGCCTGTAGAATGTAGAAAGTTAGAAACATTTTAAATGTATAATCAGCAATAACTGGCATCGTAGCTAGCATAGAAATTTATTAGCTTGTCGTCAAAATAGTTATTTATTTACAGTACCCGGTAGTGATGGAAAGGCAACTACAGTTTAGTTACTTGAATTCATACGAAGTCAAATAAGTAACTGCAGTTTAACGGAATATTGGAACTTTTACTTCACAGGATTTAGTAAATTAACATAAATTTCTGTATGTGCGTTATTTTTTTAATGTACGTACGCGTTAATTCATTAATGCATTTATGTGTTAATTTGACAGCTCTAATTGTAATGCATTTTTCCTAACCTGACATCTACTAAGAAACGACTCTAATTAACTTTTATGTATCTTATTCAAAAAGTGAACTGAAAACTGATTAGAAAATTTCTAATTCATAAGGATTAAGAAAAAAATGCATATTCATTTGCATTGCAGCTCTCTGTTGTTAATTGGTAATGTTCAGATTAACTTAGGCTTTACTTTGAAAAACAACTCCTGTAGTTAGCTGTTTTGGCTGGGATTTTTCTGTGCAGGTGAAAGTTCGTTTGCGGCGATGATTGAAGCTGATAGTAGTGATATTACTGAATATCCTGCACATTATGATCAGTTCAGTATTGGTATGATCTTTTGCTGTAATCTCTGAAGTCATTTGCTTCTTGTGGGTCCTGAGAGCTACAGAATAGCCAGTATAATTGCATTTTTTTCCAGATTGCTCAAGTTAGATTTCTTCTTAAGATTGTTGTAATTCTGACTGATGAACTTTACTGAAAGAATTAGGCACTCAAATGTAAGATGTGCTTGGTGCATAGGTGAAAGTTCATCTGAGATGAAGTTTGAAGCTGAGCTTCTGCAATATGACCAGCCGGGTATTGGCACATTTCATTCCCTGCATTATTTTTTTCATTTACTTTTTTCCTCGATTATATTTTTTGACAAGCTGTAGGCATCTATGTAGATTGTTGTCAGTCTGTTTGTTGTCCATTCGTCGTTTGTCACAGATGTATTGTGGCTAAGCGTTAGGTCCTAGGTGAAAAATTTTTTGCACAAATAATGAGCTATGTGTGCTAAACCTAGGCATGCAAAATGTTAATGATTTAGTGCAAGAGGACCATTTTTACGCGTGATAGCAGAATGCTTTGCGCATCTTAGCCATGGCCTGGGCATTCATCTGTCCTGGGCATTCATCTGTCTGTCCGTCCGTCACACTGCTGTATTGTGTCAAAATGGTGCAAGCTAGTACAATGAAATCTTTACCTTGGGCTGCTTCAAAGTCTGTAGTTTTTTGTGACAAAATTTTGTGGTCCTGGGTGTAGGGTTCCCTCGAACGAGGGCGTCAAGGAGGGGTACCCCCTAAAAACGTTATTTTGTTTTTATTGGCTTGTATAGGGTGAAAACGGTTGCAGATAGTTATAGACACGCTGTTTACTGGTGACAGGCTTTATAAATTTATCAACATCAATGACCTTGAACGACCTTGAACCCCACAAAAGGGTTTTTTAGTGAATTTTTTGCAGCACACATTTCAACACTGAATTGTGACAAAATGGCTGGAGATAGACCAAGTCAACTTTTGTGCATGAAATTTTCAACATTAAACGTAGATTTTAGCAGTCTAAGTCCTGACCCCCAAGGTTCAAGGAGGTCGGCGCAGGTGGGCGTCAAAGATGGCTACTCCTTTAAAAAGTGGTTATTTTACCGCAGTTATCTCGTGTAGCATGAAAAAGATTGCATATAGGCACAAACATTTTGCTTATCATAACAAGCAGTAGTGACAAGCTTTTTATTGGTGTCAACGTCGACGACCTTGAATGACCTTGAACTTCTGAAGTAACGGTTTTTGGTCATTTTGTTGTGATTTCCGGCTGCAACACACATTTGAAGAGTGAATTGCATTGAAATGGCTGGAGGTGGACCTGGACAACCTGTGTATGACATTTTTAGCATAGAACGTACATTTTTAAGAATCTAAGTTTTGATCTCTTAAATTCGAGGAGTCTTCCACACGGAGGCCTCAAATTTCAGTACTCATTCGAGATGCAGTAATTTCTTATTGCTGTAGGCCTACACTGATTGTCAAAATTGCAGGACCGCTGCTATCGCGCATCACACGTGAGCTTTGCTCCATTACTTGTCAAAATTGGGGTTGAATGGGGCATGGGAAAAATGTGCATTTTTCAACAGAAACTTTGAAAGATAAGGCCATGGTTACTATTAGTTACTAATAGGAAGTAGCATACGTCCTTTCTGATTAGTTGAAAATCATTGACCTTGGATGACCTTGAAGGTCAGTACTGCAGCACGAATTGTGTAGGCTGTAGCGCATCTTCCCTAGTGACAGCTGGGTTTTCTTGTCATTGTAACGTGTAATATCATGGGCTTGGAGCCAGAACGCATTATCTCCCAATTTTGTCAAAAATGAATTATTGACGGCGTTATGTCGAGCACTTTATACTCTATCACAGAAAAATTCCCTGCATCAAAATTCACACCTTTAACCTGCTTTTTATGCGTTTAAAATTTGTTGTTTTTGCACTATCTTGCTTATCGTCAGTTTCAGTTGGAGCCTGAACGCATTATCTAGAGCTAATGCAGCTGATGCATGTGTGTCTGCCTACAGCAGGAGCCTCGCTCGTTGCTGCAGTAACGCATCAGCTCAAGATAGTGCGTTCTGGCACGCAAACACTGGCCGAAAGTGGCTAGAATTTGAACAGGGTAGTTCAGTCTAAATTCAAATAACCAGCTTCATGTAGACAAACATTGACATTATCATTGTATTCAGCAGTGAATTGTTAATAATACGAATGCTTTATCATTTTTGTCGCCTGTCTGGCCGAATTTACAGCATGCTGCAAACTTTGTTTTTCGATTTTCTCGGTTTTAGCTGCACGCAAGATAATGCATTCTGGCTCTGAGCCCATGATATGTTGTGATCTCAATGGGAAGCCTGCTATAGTCCTCTATAGCTGTTGTCAACTAGCTGTGGTCAGGGAGGGTAAAATATGCAATGAACATTTTGCCATGTGCATATGAAGGCCATTCCAAAAGTTTCTGGTCTCAACATATTAAACGATAATATTTTCCACAATCTATACATCAGTGAAACGTACATCCTTTACAAACTCTAATGAATCTGTTGCAGATATGACGTCATTGTAATTTATGATGTCATAGAGCTCCAAAATGAAATGATTTGGGGCACTAGTGCAAACAGCATAGAATTGGGTTTAATGTTGCATGATAATTATTTAGTCTGCAGCAGGATTTGTAAATGTGAGGCTCTGTGGCATCTGATTTTGTGAAAAATCTGACAAATATGCTGATGAATTTCTCATTTGAGTCTGTGAATGTAGGATAGCCTAAATCTGAGCTGATCGCAAATAAGAGTATTTCAGTCAGTTACGATGTCACGTCAGTATTTGATGGTATCAGTCAACCCTTATTATAAATTTGACAATAATGATTTCAGTTGTGTTGCTGAATCACTAACCAAGATTTTACTTTTTACATGGGGTGCCCTGGTGTGGTGTCCGCTATCCATGATGAATGACTTAAAGTGCAAGTTGCATCAGTTTACGTAACTGTTATAAAGCGTTAATTGGCTTAATCAAATGCTAATCTGTCAATATTTATAATAATAATAATAATCTAATAATAATCTGACTTGTAAAATTATCACGGGTTGACTGATACCATCAAATACTGACGTGATTTATTAATCTTCCTGTTGCTAGTGTTACCTTTTTACTGTAAAATAAAGTTTAAAGTGGATAAATGTGACGAAAGTGTGACGTCACAAACAACTATTAGCGTCAATGTAGCATTTGACAGAATTTGAATGCTAGCAGCATCGATGGAGCATGGTACTAGGCGAAAAGACTTCGCTTGCATTTCGAGAAGTCGCTGTCATACCGGAACTAGGCCGACTGTATGCCCTTTCCGTTGCACCAATTGCCGACAGATTCGGACTTTTGCTTCCGAAATGCAAGCGAGTTACCCTCTCCGAGTGCGCGCTGCATCGACACTACGACCACCTCATGGCGTTTAAACCTCTTTGCATGCTGAAATACACGCTATAAACAAAGCGTTGTTCATGACGTCACAATTCCATTCGCACAACATTATTTTTATTGAAATTAATGTAAAGTGATGTTTTTATTTCAAATGATCAGTGTATTGTTAATTACTATTACATTCAACACATATTTAGCCAATATTGTTTTTACGTGCGACTTGGGCTGTTTGCGTTGATGCTGTGAATCATTTCTAGCTAATGCTCTGTGACGTCATAAATTACAATGATGTCATATCCACTAGAAGGTCATTAGTGTTTGTAAAGGATGTACTTTTCATTGATGTATAGACTGTGGAAAATATTATATGTCGAGGCCGGAAACTTTTGGGATGATCCTCGTACATAGTGAGATTAAGCTAACATCAGTTATTAATATTTGGAATGTATGGTTTGACCACACTTTCTGTCACTTCTTTAAAACTCACTGCTTCCAGCAGGCCTACTGCTCCCCCTAGTGGCTCAGCCAAGTGCCTCAGATTCAGCCACTGGCTGACATTGTGCACTCTACTGTTGCACTTACTTACTTACTTACTTATGGTCATGGGCTGGGTTAAGTTCAACTATATTAGGCCTTAGCTTGATAACTATCAAAAATTTGTGTTGAAATTGCAGATAGTTGATACCGACATTGTTGCAGATTATGCTCAGTAACCAATCGTAGAGCAGCACTCGTGTCTAATAATTATTTACTCAAGACTTTGCTAAGAATTGATCGCTGAAATATTGCATGTGAAGTGAATGTGTATCGAGCATATTTTCAGTGTAATTTCTATGGGCTTTGTAGTCATATCGATTACATGTTTCAGCACAGGAAACAAAGCGCATATTTTAGTTAACTTTAATTTCTTCACATGTTCTAAAGTTATAGTGGGGTTATCACTGCTCCATACAGGAAGTAAATGGGGTGCTCATCTCCCTCGAGGCCACTGAGCCTATAAGTGGTTAGACCAATAAGTCCGTGATGCGTGGCCAGCTGGTGGGATGCAGACATATGCCAACTTTTAAGCATGGCCAGTAACAAGCTGTACTGCTTTACTTTAGTAAGCAACTTTTGTTGTCAACTGTTTTGGCTGGAATTTTTCTGTGCAGGTGAAAGTTCATTTGAGGTGAAGACTGAAGCTGATAGTAATGATATCACTGAATATTCTGCACATTATGATCAGTCCAGTGTTGGTATGATCTTTTGCTGTATTCTCTGCAGTCATTTGTCCCATGTGGGTCCTGAGAGCTGCAGAATAGACCAACCAGTATAATTCCTTTTTTTGCGGAGGAGAGCAGTTTATAAAACTGATTTTACAGCATTATTACTGCCATGATTTTGTCTGAAATGAAGTTTCTATATGTTTTGGTGCTCCATAGAAGTTGTGTGAAACAGAAAAGTTATCACTATTAATGCATGTGTGTATAATGTTTTCCCAAGTTTCCCAATGCTTTGCCATAATTTGCCATAATTTTTTGGAAGTATGTTTATGTCTTTTCTTAATCACATTTTCCTCATTGCTACATATGATTGCTTCATAAGATTGTTGTAATTTCGACTGATGAACTTAGCACAAAAAAATTCGGCACTCATTGTGAGATGTGCTTGGTTTGTAGGTGAAAGTTCATTTGAGGTGAATAGTGAAGCTGATATTAATGATATCACTGAGCATCAACATGATGACCAGCGAAGACCATATTTGTGTACAGTGTGTGACAAAGGGTTTAAATGGAAAGATAGTTTCAATCGCCACAAGAAAATACATACTGGAGCACTATTGTTTTCATGTACTCAGTGTGAGAAACATTTTGCCAATGAGTATTACTTGAGGCGTCATATGAATGTTCACAGCAGTAAACACAAGTGCACCGAATGTGGAAAGTGTTTTGATACCAATCAGAAGTTGACAATACACAGGCGAAGTCATTCCGGAGAGAAACCCTATGAATGCACTGTTTGTGGCAAACGATTTAGTATGCCAAGTAACCTTGCTGTTCATAGCAGAATTCACAGTGGAAAGAAACCGTACAAATGCCTTCAGTGTGACAAGGCATTTACTCAGTCTGGAAGTCTAACCGATCATATGAGAGTCCACACAGGAGACAAACTGTACAAATGTCACGAGTGCGACAAGGTGTTTAGTCGGTCTACCCATCTTAACACTCATCTGAGAGTCCACACCGGAGACAAACCATTCAAATGTACCGAGTGTGACAAGTCATTTAGCCGGTCTGACTGTTTAAGCCTTCACATGAGAGTCCACACTAGAGATAAACCATATACATGTCCCATATGTGACAAGGCATTTACCCAGTCTTCCGGTCTAAACACTCACATGAGAATCCACACAGGAAGTAAGCCATACAAGTGTTTTCTCTGTGACAGAAGTTTCAACACGCCATCCGACTTGCAGAAACATGGGCATATCCATAGCATACACAGCAACAGAAGCTTTCGTGACTCATCACTGCCAGAAGATGTTTAAAAATAACAGTAAACCAAAGCATGTGAACACTGTTCAGACAGACACACTAACTCAAGTCACATCTGCTATAGCTTTTACCGTAATCAGCGTGTAGGCATATGGTACACACTAACTTTTTAGAACGGTTATATGTGGCTGAGGTTGTAAAAGTCTTTAGGTGTAAGGCACTTCAAGAGATTTGGGATATGACGATGTTCTGGCCGGACAAGATTGAGACAGAGAACAAACAATCTGTGGACAATTGCTTGTTGGACAGAGTTGCACAACTGTTGACTTGAGACTTGATACTGACATTTTATGTATTAATGGATTGTGACATGCTGCTTCGGTTTTACCAACATTATGCAACATTTCTCTTCTGTCACTTACACCCATACTTTCTGTTTTGCTTCTGTCTGAGACCTTTTTCAGTATTGTATGATGATGATGATGATGAAGTGTACTGTGTATAACGACAGTTGCTACATGTTTTGTTTTTGAGCAGTGGAAGTTCTTAGTCTGGAGAACCTTTAGACATTGACAACTCTTTGGCATTGTTTGTTCAATGTATTTTCTATTTGTTTGTGTGTTAGATTTTTTTGTGCTTTTTTATTAATTTGTTATGTGAGGAGAATGCTTCTGAGCAGCCTTTTTCGGAACATGCCCAAACTACGGTAACTTAGGCAGATGGCGGGGGAGATGAACAAAATGAGTGTAAGTATGTGTTTACAGACTTGATGTTGTGTCATTGTTTTGCTATCAACTGTCTCAGTAGCAGTTCCTTTCTGCTGTAGGTTTCTGTAGTCTCTGCTGAGTGTTTCTTGTGACAACATGTGGATACAAGTGTGCTGAATGTGCAAAGTGTAACAGAATGTGTATTCTTCTTCTGAAGTTGAAATCCAGTGGCTTCAAAACAGTTACAGCTACAGATTTTAAATTTTGTGTGTCTGCACGTTGACAATGACGCTAACAGAATTTTCATTTTATCCAATGTTGCATCTTTTATCACACCCTATGACAATTTCTAGCACACAGTCATTACCACTATGGTGAGGTTCGCCTATGTCTTCTCTGATATCCTGCCAGTGCCACAGTTGTTTTTGCTGTGCTGCTGTTGTTGTTGATATTGTGTATTGGTATAATTATTGTTTGGCAATATAAACTTCATAGAATGACAAATGACTTAAACTTTCATTTACTAGTAATGCCCAAATTACGTTATGCCGACTTTCACCAAAACTTTCCTGCGGGGAAAGTTGCAGATGCATTACGAAAGTCGAGGACACAAACGGTGACAAATCATGAAATCATGACGAAGTCATGGTGAAAGTCGCCGACACAAATCATGGAAGTAGCGGACACAAACCATCTCGACATGTCGAGATGTTTGTGACATAGTCTGTGACAATTTCGCAACAAACTCGTTTGTGTCGCTCTAATGGAATTAAGTTTGTTACAATGCACGGGGAAAGTCTGCGGCAAAGGCACAAACTTTATCGTGTACACAAATCATGAAAGTCGATGACACGATTTGTGTCACGGACTTTCCTGGTTTGTGTTAGGACTAGGGCTGGAAATACCTTAAGTTTTTTTCAAAGAAAAATGTTTCGGTTTTAGGTTTTTTAAGGTTTTATAGGTTTTTCAAAGGTTTTTTGGTTTAGTGTCCAATGAAAACCATACACAAAATTACGACTCAGGAAAAACATGTTATACACCCTATTATGAGTTAACGACAATGACATAATTGGCGTCATAACTCCAAAATCACAATTAAAATATAAATTAAAATCATATATTGTAGTACATTTTACAACAAACAAAAACATCTAGAATTGGACTTCTGACATTTTTTAGGTTTTAAAAAAACTAAAAATCTAGGTTTTTGGACCAATTTTCCAGCCCTGAAGTGCGTTTTGCGCTTTTTATTTATCTGAGAATATCTGAGATGCTGAGTTGTATTCACGTTTCGCACCTGCCCTTTTTGTAAGATTCTCATAAAAATAAAAAGTGTAAAACGCGCCTCTGGTCTGCACTTGGTCGCAAAGTCGGCGTAATGGAATTTGGGCTTCACACGTGCATCAAGGTTGTTACTTATTTTAAATTTCAACTGCAAGTTCCATTTTTATTGAAAAGTTTTATTTTCTTTGTTTACTTCTGCTTGATATACTGCGTATTTTTGGAATTTTTCTTTGTGGTATTATTATTGCAATAGTCTGTAGTATGCCACACTAGCTATAGTTGTACTAAAGTTAAAATACTACCTTTACTCACGTGTGCGTGCTGCGACTTTTTTGCTTATTATTCGTTAGTAGCGGTTTGAGTTGCGTCAACCGGCTCTTTAGCACTATTTAAGAGCCGACTGTCCAGTCATGCTGCACCATAGTCATCACCCCGTCGGTGTGATGCTCCAGTCCTGGGGCCCTGCCGACTAACTATCCAGTCACTCGGAACTAGAACGAGTTGTTTTACACGCGCATGCGCAGACAGCCAAAACACTGATTTTACCAAATATTCAGGTTTACACACTCTGGGGAAACATTGGATGTGAAAGTCAAAATGACTAGATGTCCAGACCTGGAAATTTCTTCAATGAGTTCTGGTACTGGAAATATGTTATGGAGAAGGCCTGGGTTAGTTGTGTTTTATCAGTTAACAAAGTAAAGGCATTAACCTAACTCTGTTCTGCTGACATTGATATGCTAGTCTTCAAAACACCTTCTTAACTTAGGGTCATATGATCGATAACATTCCCATGTTCCTTTATTGTGTTGCCGGATCTCATCTATGTTTACATTAGTGTTGTCGACAAGACAAAAAAATGATTAGCAGTTACACGTGGTCACTGCTACACAATTCTGAAATTGAGTAGCAATATTTCGTAATTGATTAGCAGACTTTGTGTATCGGCAATATATTCGTACAAATTTTGTAGAAGTAATGAAAATGTGGTTAATGTTTCTCATTATTAAAAAGGAAAGAATTAACTACAGATCAAAGTCTTTGTTGTGCAATATACTGTAATGACAGTACACAGTGTAGTTGACAACTTTATTTGCATAGTAGAAATTAAACTGAACTGTTTAAAAACAGTCTAAAATACCACCAGAATTCAAAAATAAAACGACTCATGTCAGCAACAGCAACTGAACATGTTGTCAAATGCACGATGCTGTTGTGAAGGTAATTATGCCTAAGCCTCAAACCAACTCACAGATAAGTATACAGCATACCACAGACATTAGTTTAATGCCCTAAGAATCAGTTCCGAAAGCTAACTGCGGCCGTATTTACGGTTGCAATACATTAATTTTGTCAAATAGTGTAGTAGGTAATTTTATGGCCATAGGCAGGCTAGCATATTGGGCTGCCGTAGATCAAACTTTAATCCATTGCCATCCAACGATTGAAACTTAGTATCAAATATTTGTTATCGTCATTTGTAAACATGAATGAAGGTGATTGTGTCGCACTTTTTATTTTTTTACTGCGACACAAAATTGATCTTGTATCGCGAGGCATTAAATAATGCATCACAAATGTCGATGCGATACCACTTATTGGCAACGCTGGTTTACAAACAAGGACATTTTTGCACAGAAACACATAATTTTGATGGTGGAAAACTTTATTTTTTATTTTTAAAGTTTTTGGGGGTTTTGGAAAGTACGCGTTATCTTGCCATGTCTGTATTAACCTTAATTATGGCCTTTATGGCCACTGTTTTTATAGCCACATAGCCTAATGGTGGAAAAAAACAATGGTAGTTAACATTGGGACATCAGTGGTTAAATTATATTTTTAACAACGAATTTGTTGACATTTTGGCAACTGCTACTGACTTTCTATAGATTGTTTATAGTAACCATAAAACAGTCCGTTTTACAAGTGTAATGGAATTTACAGTGCAATTTTTTGCCCAAATTGCAGTCCATTGAGCAAAGTAATGTTGCTTATTGTCGGAACCCGTTTGCAATTGCAAGTGTCAGAACTTGTACCACTGCATTTAGTGAAGTGGTGCAAGTTCCATTGCACCTTTACGTGTTTGATATTTCTGTCAGTATGATGTAGCACAATGCATGTCGTATGTACACAGGTGTAATTGTTATGGAAGTCAAGACAGAAGGTGATGATCCTGTTGATGTTATGGAGTGTTTTTCTACCCATTATGCTCAAACGCAACAACGTGTGTGACATTCACTAGCACAAATGTCTATTCCTACACATTTTCTTGTATCGTGGTTTGTCTGTCTGTATCTCTGTTGTCTATCACATTTGCCTACCCCCTGCTCAAATTATTAGATGGATTCTGATGTCCTTGGGGAAGTACACTTATGGAATTAGTGACACTTTTTGTTATATGGAGGTCCCTGGCTTCCAGTAGAAGGGGAGATGTAGGGGTTTTATGCTGTCCAGCCAAAACATGCAATTGCATGCTGCAGTTAAACCTTCAGTCCAATGCAGCCACCTGGTGAATACAAATGAAGAGTTGAGTGGACTTGCCAGTTTGCCGCAGCAATTCCACCTTCCACCAAATTACTTCTGTGTTATTGTTGCTCTTGCTGAAAGAATTTCGGTTGTTTTGTACTCATTATTCTAGCAATCTAGCTCTGGGTTCGGTTCACTTGAATCAAACCTTGAGCTAGAATAATGATATCACTGAATATCCATACTATGATCAGAGAGGTATTGGTGCATTTTATTCTCTGCATTAAATTTTCTGTTTGTTACTTTTCTTTGCCTCGATACTGTTTCATGTGTGTAGCTTGTAATACGCTACATTGTCCAAAATGTGATGCCCCACTATATAGCCAGGACTGGAAAATGAAGGACCGAGTTTCAGGAGGTGGAAAATGGAGGACTTAACTTCTGAAGATGGCAAATGCAGGAACAAAATATCAAAAACCAATTTTCTTGATGTGGATTTATACTTTCGATGTGCAGACAGTGAAGATTTCGTATTTTAGCTTGCAACATTTTCACACAATCCTGCTACATAACATCCACACCAACAGATGGCCAGATGTCTGTACAACTAATGAGCTGTTTTAATCATGTGTCGTTCATAATTTAGTTCATCTGACAGTATACAAACATTTGTGATAGGCTTGGTTATATACTCTATTACATAGTGATTCACCCAGTGTATATTTGTGGTTCCATGAGAATTAGTTAACTGCTTTGATCTGGAGTAATAGTTTAATTTAGCACATGCATCGTCCGTTGGAGTAACGATTAGAAACTTAAAGTTATACATGATGTGCCTTCCTGGGCATAATTAATGATGTGTTAACATTATTTCCGTCCTCCATTCTCCACCTCTTAAAAATCTTTGACTTTTACCTTGATTTATCTCGCATCCAACTGGACACACTGGGCCACACTCCAACGCTATCCACGTCTGTCAAGGGCTGGCACATCTGCTGCCTCCCAGCTGAACCCCAATTTTTGTAGGTATCTGTTGACTGTGCTCCTCCAGTTCGCTCTTGGTCGACCTGGTCCTCTTTTGTATTCTGGTATCTGCCACAACAGTGCTTCCTGTGGTAGTCCTGTGTGCTGGTGATACATCCGGATAACATGTTGAAGCCAGCAAAGTCATCTTTCTTTCAGTATGTTTTCCATGGTTTGTTGCCTATTTTCCGATCCTCCATTTTCCGCTTTCCAAAATTAGGTCCTACATTTTCCAGTCCCCTGCTTTCCACCTTCTGAAATTTGGTCCTCTATTTTACCACTTTTGAAAGTTTGTAATTATTGTTTATTGTACTTTTGTACTTTTTGTCTTCTCCGTTTTCCAGTCCGTCATTTTCAGTCATCCAACCCACGATGGTGCAGATTAGACATACTGAAAACAACAGTGATGTATAATGAATATTTACACAGAGACATTGCTATTTGCTAAGAACTGATATCTGAAGAACTGTATGCAAAGCGAATATGTCTAGTGTATATCTTTAGCTTTATTTCTTTGAAACAACTGTGGTGTTACCTATTTTGGCTGGAATTTTTTGTGTGCAGGTGAAGGTTCATTTGATGTTCAGATTGAAACTGATAGTAATGACATTACTGAATATCCTGCACATTATGACCAGTCCAGTATTGGTATGGCCTTTTGCTGTACACAGTTATTTGCCCTGTGTTGGTCTTGAGAGCTGTAGAATATAGGCCAACGAGTATGATTCCTTTTTTGGAGAAGGGCTGGGGGGGGGGTGGTTTTGAAAATTGATTTTCCAACATTTTTACGTGCAACAGCATGATTGCGTATGATGTTTTTACACGTGAGCTAATACACTGCCATAAGTTATCTCAAAGCTTGCTTATATTTTTTGGAAAATTACATTTTTTAGATTGCTTAAGTCCAGTTGCTTCCTAAGATTATTGTAATCTGAACTTATGAACTTTTCAAAAGGAATCAGCGGCCAAATTTACAAAAAACATCTTACGACAATTTTATAACAAAAATCTTACGATCACTTTTTAGGTGTCTTATGACATTTCGAATTATACGATTCTGACATCATACAACAAGAAAAACTTCTTTGTATCGATTTATAAGACCTTTAATTCAATTATACTCGTAATCTAGAAATGTCAAATTTATACTATATCTGTTTTACATGGTCTTTTTGCTGGATAAATTAATTAATGGATAAATAAACAGCACTTTCCATTGGTGATGGACCGTTGCTACGCCATAGCCATGTAAACAGATATCTTGACAACGGACATAGAATAAAAAATAATACAGCGTCGTGTTGTGCGGTGCGACAAATGAATTAACGATAATGACTCAAATATCGCAATACTTGATAGTACCACAATACCAAAATAAGTAAAACTGCATAGTCCACCGCTGTCCATCGGTGATTGGTGCAGACTGTTTTTCTTTCGTTGTAGGTTCTATACAACTATTTAATGTAGTAGCTAAATTTTAAATAGCTACCAGTAATGCAGTCGCTACCATGCACTGTCTAGAGAGTGCAGCAGAGCATGCCACAGCCAAGAAATGCTTCAAATACTTTCACTTCTCCCACCCTCATACAGCTTTCAACAGGCCTATTGTCTCTAACAACTAGCAGATATTAATAAACTATAAAAAAATTTTAAAATTTTAAAACATTGAATAAATAAAAATATCTAAGCAAATAAAAAATAAATCAGCACCGATGTTAACACCATGTACTCGAAATTGTGTAGTAAGAATATTAATAAAAATTCTAAATTAAAACATTACAAATTGAACTCTAAATGACCGCTTTTACTTACTGACTAGTCAGCGTTTTGCAGACGACAATAGTTACCATGACAACAAGACGCCTTTGTGAAAAAAGATAAATTCTGTGAATTCATTTACAACATGTCGTAAGATAATCTTATGACATCTTAAATGATGAGTTATGATAATTTTTAGAGCTGTCAAGGCGTTAATTTTTTTAATGCATTAACGCAATGTGTTAATTTTTTTAATGCATTAATTAATGCGTAAATTAATGCACCCAGTCCCATCGAGAGGGAGAGTAGCGGGATAAGTTATCACAGGCCTTGTGACGTTTGAGGGGCCCTGCCTGTCTAATATGGAAAGTTAGAAGCACATTTTTAAATGTATAATCAACAATAAATCTATTAGCATGTCATCGAAAATCAAAATAATTATTTATTTACAGTAGTGATGGAACAAAAACTACAGTTTAGTTACTCAAATTCATTCAATTGTCAAATAACCGCAATTTAATGTAATATTTCAACTTTTGCTTCACAAAATTTAGTAAATTAACATAAATTTACGTATGTGCGTTAATTTTTTCAAAGCACGTTAATTTTTTTAACGCACGTTAATTTATTAACGCATTAACGCGTTAATTAACGCATCAATTGTGACAGCTCTAATAATTTTATGACATGTCTTATTACGATGTTTGTGAATCGGGCTCCAGACTCTCAATTTGAGATTTGCTTGGTGTACAGGTGAAAGTTCATCTGAAGTGAACGTTGAAGCTGATAGTAATGATATCTCTGATCATCCACATGATGACAAGCCAAGACCGTATTTGTGTATGGTGTGTGACAAACGGTTTACAACGAAACAATGTTTTAATCGCCACACGCAAATACATGCTGGAGCATTGTTGTTTTCATGTACTGAGTGTGAGAAACATTTTGCAACTGAGGATTATTTGAGGAAACATATTAATGTTCACAGCAGTAAACACAAGTGCACTGAATGTGGAAAGTGTTTTGGTACCAGTAACAAGTTAAGAGTACACAGGCGAAGTCATTCTGGAGAGAAACCTTTTGAATGCACTGTTTGCGGCAAACGGTTTACTGTATCAAGTAACCTTGCTGTTCACAGCAGAATTCACAGTGGAGAAAAACCATACCAATGTCCTCAGTGTGGCCAAGCATTTGCTCAGTCCTGCAGTCTGACTGCTCATATGAGAATCCACACAGGAGACAAACCATTCAAATGTCACGAGTGTGACAAGGTGTTTTGTCGGTCTGGACTTCTAAATGCTCACCTGAGAGTTCACACGGGAGACAAACTGTACAAATGTTATGAGTGTGACAAGGTGTTTACTCAGACTGGGCATCTAAACAGTCACCTGAAAGTCCATATGGGAGACAAACCGTTCAAATGTCCTAAGTGTGACAAGGCATTTAGTCAGCCTGGACATCTTAACACTCACCTGAGAGTCCACACAGGAGACAAGCCGTTCAAATGTCTTGAGTGTGACAAAGGGTTTAGTCGGGCTGACGGTCTAACCACTCACATGAGAGTCCACACTGGAGATAAGCCATATAAATGTCCCACGTGCAACAAGGCATTTAGTCAGTCTTGCAGCCTGAACACTCACATGAGAGTCCACACAGGAGACAAGCCATACAAGTGTTCGCTGCTGTGCGACAAAAGTTTCAACACGTCCAGCGATTTGCAGAGACACAAACATAATGTGCACAGCAACAGAAAACCTCATGACTCGTTGCTGCCCGAAGCTGTATAGAAACTGTTTAAAATAGCAGTGAACAGAAGCATTATGATCACATTCATATTAGTGGAAAGTTGAACTCATGTGTACACATTTCAGACTTTTTATATATGGCTACCAATTCAGCACACATCTGCTGAAGCCAATCAATGCCTCAAGGATTTTTATCAGTATGTGGACATACGGTGACACACTATGATGACATTGATGAACTTTGAAGTATACTGTGCGTTCATAACAGTTGCTGTCCGTCACTTTTTTGAGCACTGGAACTTCTTAATTTGAAGAATGTTTGGACATCAACAACACTTTGATATTGTTGGTCAATGTGTTTGCATACAGCAGTGTTTTTCAACCTTTTTGCTGCAGTGGAACCCTACGTAAGTGTGAAGATCACTCGCAGAACCCCATGCAATGATCTGCGAGTCCAGTGGAGTAGGCGAAGTGGAACCGATGTCCCCAGCAGAGTCAAGAGGCAGAGAACCTGTGAGGGTCTGGAGAAAAGCCTCCAAAAGCTGACAATAAAGCAGCAGGCAAAAGACTTGCTTAATTTGACCGTATTAGATAATATTATTTAGCAATTTATTTTCATCCATAGACATCATCATCATCATCATCGACAACCGTGGGCTCAATGCCCGTTGGTGTCTGACGCCATTCTTACTATCGCTGCCCACCGCTGCCTATCTAGGGCAGCGTGGCTTAACTCCTGCAGGGTTGTCCCAC
>Ga0209367_1004742_pt1 | contig 18855 bp, 16 predicted proteins | sample WorMetLIZISLAND2_FD_187412 | JGI IMG/M metagenome (GOLD analysis project Ga0209367, IMG submission 187412) | Marine gutless worms symbiont microbial communities from Max Planck institute for Marine Microbiology, Germany - Olavius geniculatus... ... | reverse complement strand
AATTAATGTCATCTATTAAATTTGCTAACAATATTCAAGGATTAGTTCTTTTTTTGTGTACGATAAAGTGTTTTACTCAATAACAGCAAGAGAAATAATATTGGAATGGGATAAAACTGCTTGCAGGTTCGTTTTTTTTCTACTGGACTTGGACTTGGACTTGGACTTGCCTTTTTTGAAGAGGACTTGGACTCGGACTTGGACTTGCCCATTTAAGGTGGACTTGGACTTGGACATGGACTTGAGGATAGGGGACTTGGACTTGGACTTGGACTTGGCTGTTGCTGGACTTGTTACAAGTCTGGCCCTAGTCCAGGTACAATCGCCGATCATGTATAGGTCGTACGGTTTAGCGAACTTTAGCCACAACACATGCGTTACAGACAGACGACGACAGAGATATAAAGGACACATCGCACCGAAGGCTTGACTTAACGATCAGCCAAAAATTAACGTAAAGTACGACAGCATGTCGATCAGAGCTGGCGTGGTTTCCCCCGATAAATGAATTTTTTTTATTGGCCGGCTTGCTAAAGAAGACGACATCCATGCAAGCTGCAAGGTGTTCTCGACGTATCTGCACGAGTCGTGTCAAAATGCGGCTAGAATGATCGCGATCGACTGAAAACTTCTCCATTTCCAATGTCATCTTATACGAGGACCGAATCCAGCCAGTTCAGCGGTGCGTCCAAGTTGAACAAGTGTCAGCACAGCAGGGGCGGCGATTATAGGGGGGACGGGGGGGACGCGTCCCCCCCAAAAATTTTGGTTGGGGGGACGCAAATGCAAGCATCCCCCCAACAATTGCCACTTTTAGCCATGTCGTCCCCCCACTGTCTAGAAGAAATCGCCGCCACTGGTCTATTCATACATCAATCATCGATGTTAGTTTGTGACAGTGACGTCGTTGAGCTAGAAGCGTTCTCCGACCCATTCAGGTGTCTGCATTCTGCGATCATCTAGCATATACATGTAACACGCCTGTTCGCTTCTTTAGACTGAGTAGGCCTATACCAGTCTAGTGAGTCCGAAAGACGAAGACCTAACAGGTACAGGTAAATATACTTGCGGACAAGTGGGCGTTTACGAACTCGAGGTTTGGCAGTAAGTAAAAATTTCGTTAGTTTGGTTGTCTTGTCTACAAAAGTTTGTTTGGCTAATACTCCGGGATACCAGACTGCCAGTGTCTCGTACTCTCAGATACATTGTGCGGCAAAAAAGTATCCCCTAAAGTTGTTCGTCATTTTCTGAGCAACCGCTTGGAATTTCATCGCGAAATTTCACACACTTGTTACGTGTTTATAATCACGTAAAAGTGGCAAAATGCATATCATTATCACTAACTACAACATAATTACTTGAATTTTTAGGGTAACCACATCGTCATTTCTCACGTTTACATGCAGTATGCAGAATGAACGGCGCACCATTTTTGCGTCTTACACCAGAAAAAACACATTGTTAGGCCTATTCGAAGTTCGAACAACATAACGAACAATTTGGCAGTGCTTGCTTGAGTTCATCGACGTTTTCAGTTTTAGTGAAAAATTGTCAATGAATACAATAAGAAATTATAATAAAAAACTTTTCAGGCTTTTTTTTCATAACGTTTACACACTTTGACGTCACGAGCAACAAGATGCACCTAGTTGTTTTTGATAACTCGTTGCAACGCTATTAGGCCCTTATTGTTCAATGTGCATAATCATGACGGCGTTTCGCCGAAAAAATTCGGTAACTGTGCAACAGCAAAAGAGTATCAAATACCGTTTGGCCTTTATACGCAGGTATAAATAGGTAATTAGTGAGTAAAGTTTCGCGTTATAACTCCAAGCGGTTGTTCGGTAAATGGCGCACAAGTTATGGTTACTTTTTTGCCGCACCCTGTATATCACGATGCTGATCTTTGAATCGGACATGCTGCGTAACTAAAATTAAATACCAAGTAAGTCTGCATGCGTGCATGATTAGGCATCGGCCGATGTATTTTGTTGGACGCAGTTCTACGACTTGTCGTCAGAACTCAGAAGATGGACGTCTGCGGGATGTCAAACAGCAAGTCCGTCGTCTTCTCTCTGGCCACGATGATGGTAATGACGATGCTGTTCCAGACGACCGAGGCGTATTCGAGCGGTCCTCCAGTTGGCTCGCAGTCGCACCCAAGCCTGTGCACGGACATGAGACCTAAACACCATGGTGGTGTACAGGTCTCTGATCCACCCTACACCATCACGACATCCACCGCCTGCTACACACCTGGACAGGCGACCAGCGGTAATACTGAACTTTAAAACTACTGTTTTAAAAGCTTTCTTAGGCCCCTATAGTCGAATGATTATAACTGTGTAGATCATGCAGTGGAGCACAAGCTTTTTTAGCCAAGGACGACAATGTCTACCAGTCTTCGTCAGTCAGCCGCGTTTAAGCGTTAACGCCATGTCTATTGTTTTATAACGTACATGTACATGTATTTCTGTTCTACTGACGGGTTTCGAGCCTGCCGTTGAAAGGCCAGTGGATGAAAAATAAAATATTTTGGCGGTAGAATTGCGTGGGAAAGAGTTTTGTTCGGGGCAACTGTAATTAACATGTGACGGGATATTATTTGCATGTTTAAGTTGCCTGTTTTAACGTTTTAATCTGTTGTAAACATTAGTTTCTATTTAGAGTACTTTTTGTTAGTCGTGTTTACTTTCCGCACACACAATGGACGTTTTTCGTAAATGTTTGCATGTTTTTGACATATTACATGATTGCGTTGATAGAAGTTGCGTATGTCAAGTTGTCAACTGTCATTAAACGAATATACGATGATTAGTTTCTCAGGGGAAATTTTATGTTAGACGAGACATCTGAAACGCAGAGGCAGTAGGCCCTATGACAAGAGAATAATCGACGCTGTAACTTACTATCAATGGTGTTCTGTGACAGTGACTCTTTCAGGCAGTACCTCTGCGAACTACACAGGCTTTTTCCTACAAGCTCGGAAACCGAACAGTGACACGATGTCTTACGGCGCGTTCGATGTGTCGGGAGAAACATTGTGCAAGACAGTGAGCTGCTTCGAAAAGACCAATGTAAGCTGATAGTAGGCCTACTGTTGCAGGCCCGTCGAGAGGGTGGGGTAGGGGGTAAGCTACCCCGGGCCCCGCGACGTTTGGGGCCCCGCCGTCGCCCAGAAATATTAAGTACGCCAGAATGTACCATTTTTAAAAAAAAAATTCAAAAAAATTTTCCCAGAGGAAACCCGTGAAAATGTTTGAGGGGCCAGGCAAGAATGTTTCCTTGGGCTCCGCTGTATAGCTCTCGACAGGTCTGGACAGTTGTGCACTAATTGAAGTCCCAACTCCAACCTTTTCGTTTTCAATTTTCAATTGGATCTGGTGGCAAGTTTTAAAAAAATTCAATCGATCAACTTTAGGCCTACTAAACAAATACCGTAGGACAATAAACGGTTCACTGAAGTAAAACAAAGGATGAAAGATTAAACACAGATTGTAGCGCAATATTCTCAGAAGTTCTTCCTGAGCAAGGCTGATAAGGCGGCGGCGCGGCACTATTTCCGTTTTCGTAGTCCTCAGCCAGACGCCAGCTTACATTGCAAGACCACGTACGGACACTGGATGATAATATTTTGCAGAATGGGCTACATGAACTTATACACCATGTCTCAAAAACAGTCAAAATTGTTTTTAGCATAACTTTGTCAAATTTCAACCAACTTTGATAATTTTTGGCATAACGATGGCCAAGAAGATGTTATTATGTACGGTGCACTCATTTACCACCTCGCCTAATTAATGTCAACACACTACCGTGTGAAACACAGATGCTCCAAATTGTTACATTACGCGGCGATTATTTGTATCAGATGGCTCACCTTTGCATCATCAATTCAACAGAGGGTGTGTCGTGGTTTAATAATTTTGAGGTATTAAATATTTTATGCTAAAAGCAGCAGACAACAAAATAGCTAGCTGATGAGCTTAAAACACGTCTAATGGATGAGTGAATGCATTTGATCAGTCGATCGTTGATTCTGCTATCAGCCATTGGCGTTGCATCTAAGCCATTGCGTCTTTGTATGCGAAGCACACTTTAGCATAAATTTTAATCTGCAAGCGAGTTGTTATACAAACTTATAATTTTGTTGAATAATTCACATTTTAGTGTATTTTGTGCCTAATTAACTAGTTACAGCGTTTGCTTGAGACAAAAACTCAGCGTTATGAAACAATTTGAAGCATCTATGTTTTACATGGTAGTGCATTGACATAAATTAGGTGAGGTGGAAAATGAGTGCACCTTACATAACTTCGTCGTACTAGCCATCAACGTGCCAAAAATTATTAAAGTTAGTAAAAATTTGACAAAGTTATCACACAAAAACTATTCTGACTGTTTATTCTGGGACACGGTGTATAGAAGCAACTGTAGGCTACTGTCTGTTGCAGAATGCTGTTGGACACAATTCGAATGACGACAAATCTTCGGTGAGCTTCCAGTGGACGCCTCCCGCAGACCTCACTGGTGACGTGAAATTTGTGTAAGTATCGCAGATTATTATGAAGTTGCTTCATCTGTGAGGCCTATCGCGAACACCGGCCAAAGATTTTGTAATAATAATGTCATAATTATTGACTGAATTTTGTACATTAATTTTATTGTCGCAAAGTGTTGGCGTGCACAGCGCAAATGTTACTTCTGGCAGATCGATTACTTATTACCTCCGCCAAGGAGGTTACGTTTTTGCCGGTTTTTGTTTGTCTGTCTGTCTGTGTGTTAGCAAGATAACTCAAAAAGTTATGGAAGGATTTTTCTGAAATTTTGAGGGGATGTCGGGAATGGCCAAAACTACAAGCGATTCAATTTTGGGGGTGATCCGGAAATTTGAGCTAGTGCTCACGAGACGCGCGGTTAACGTGCTTGTGTGTTAGCAGATAAGGGATCCCGCTGCCAATATGCCAAATATGGTAATGTCACGCGGCGAACGACATGGCGTTGGCGGAGGTCTGCGGTCTCTGACTGCTTTACTAGTTACTTTAGGTCGCAGTCTAATCGACGCAGCACAAGCATTTTCCACTTTTGACCGAGTTGCTACAAAGAAACAGTGAACGATTTGTGACGTCTGGCCATCGATTTGCCTTACTTTACGATACGTGCAGGGCGACCGTGGTGCAGAGTAAAAACAAGTACTGGGTGGCGTCGGTGACTAAAACGATCCAGCCGTGCGGCTCTGACGTGACGACACCGGCAAGTGTGGCTGCAGGGTATCTACGAGCAGAGTTGTACGCCATCTACGGCGTGCTGCTGCTGCCGCTTATGAAACTCGCCGTCAGCCAACGTCCGTGATTAAAACTCCGCGGTGCGATGAAATAATTGTCGCGCCATTTTCAAGTTATCGTCCACAGAGTAGATTCTCTAGTTGAGATATGACGCTGTGCCTATAACAATATTTAGATCCTGTAGTTTGACTTATTTGCTAACTTCCGAGTTCCAACGCTAGGTGACTTGCTAACAAACTATCATTAGGCCTAACTAGTAGGCCCAACTAATGCCTGCTAAAATTACAAATATACGTTAAATTCGTATGCCAAGATTTGGCAAATCGTGTTTATGAATTTACGATACAAAGGTGAACAAAAACTGTGTCAAGGAACCGTCAACAAGTACAAGTAATGTCTAATCTAGACATTTTAGCACGCTTTCAGTAACTTGGTACTGTTCATACTAAGAAGGAAAGTGTGCTAAAGTCTGCCCATAAAACAGCGATGTAAACAAGACATAAATCTCGCGATCACTCAAGATGAGAACAACACCAAGAATTTGATACCGGATAAAGACTAACATCAACGATTTCAGACATATACTACACCGTGTCTAAAAACAGTCAAAATTCTTCTTGGCGTAACTTTGTCAAATTAACACCAACTTTTATAATTTTTGGCAAAAATGGCCAAGACGATATTGTTATGTTTGGCGCACTTATTTACCACCTCACCTAATTTATGTCAACACACCACCGTGTGAAACACAGATGCTCCAAACTGTTGCATTACATGGCGTTTATTTGTATCAGATGGCTCACCTTTGCATCATCAATTCAACAGAGGGTGCGACGTGGTTTAATAATTTTGAGGTATTAAATATTTTATGCTGAAAACAGCAGACAACAAAATAGCTGGCTGCTGAGCTTAAAACACGTCTAATCGACGAGTGAATGCATTTGATCAGTCGATCGTTGATTCTGCTATCAGCCATTGGCGTTGCATCTAAGCCATTGCGTCTTTGTATGCGAAGCACACTTTGGCATAAATTCTAATTTGCAAGCGAGTTGTTATACACACTTATAATTCTGTTAAATAATTTACATTTTAGTGTATTTTGTGCCTGATTAACTCATTACAGCATTTACTTGAGACAACAACTCAGCATTATGCAACAATTTGGAGCATCTATGTTTCACATGGTAGTGCATTGACATAAATTAGGCGAGGTGAAAAATGAGTGCACCTTACATAATTACGTCGTCTTAGCTATCAACATGCCAAAAATTATTAAAGTTAGTAAAAAAACCTGACAAAGTTATGACAAAAACAATTTTGACTGTCTTTTTCTGAGATACGGTGCATACTTTCATTCAACTGAGGCAGGAGCAGTAGTGTAATTTTAGGTCAAATGCTCATGTCCTTTAGTGATTTTGCCTGTGAGTTTCATTAATTCATACAAATTAAAAAGCGACAGTGAAATTTAACTTCAGAACTAAACCAGTAAGTACCAAAATAACACCAGCTAAAACCAAAGACCAAAAATGTAAATCCAATTACCAAGACCGCCACAGCGAGACCACAATTGAATTTTCAGTCTATGAGACGTTTTTAGACCACAATTGAAGCCATCTCAAAACGTCATTCTGGATACAGTGATCACATAACAAAGCTTCAGTCTCATGCCAAATTTGCAGTATTACAGCACTTTGCATTCATTAACAGAATAGAAAATAAAAAGTGAGAAAAACATGTTCCCCGTAAAAATATTACCAAAAAACTACAAAAGTTTTTTGATGCCTTTCCCAAAGAATCTACATTAAGCGTATGCAGTACAGTATAAGTATCATTATTTTCCACTTTGTCCTGCAGTCATTCTAGCTTTAGCCAGTTGTGTACAAATGTTCTCCATGGAGAATTATTTCAGAGAATCGTTGCATGAAATTATTGCATAACGTACTGTCATCAATCCATAGAGAGATTGACGAAATAAACAAGTGCAAAGCTACAAATGCTGGACAAAATAAAACAAAATTCAACCGTCAGTCACTTAAAACATTTCACAAACTGATAACATTTATCGACTTATTTATACACACACTGCTGCAACTGGAAAAAACAATGTATTTAATTACAGGTACTAATAAATTACAGCATTGTTTTGAAGTACATATTAATTACAACAAACAAAATAATTAGCTCGAGTTTGGTAGCCTACAGTACACTCACACATGAATAATTACCCTTTGCACAGAAAAGCTCATCTGAAATCAAAGCTGAAAAATTATGACAGTCAGGCATTTTACACAAGTCGGACAAAAATGTAACACAAAAATCACATTAGCTCTCAATTTTGAGAATGTGCAAACAAAACTCAACAAATATAAAAATATAAAGATGGTGCTTTATTTCACACATTGATGCACCTATTGCGAATAGTGCAAACCTGTGAATCATTTCCAGCAATAATAATTTTACTGCAAAGAACAGTATAAATAACACAAATTCTAGACAACATTGGGCAATAACAGATGTTATTGTGCTATGTTATTTTGTGGCCATCCTAACAAGATAGACAGTGGCGCTTGTCTGTCGGTCCATCATCCGTCTGTCATGTACAGGGTTTTAACTCGAAAAGGTAAAAACAAAATAACCAAAATTAATGCCAACGTTCCAAGAGACAGAAGAAATTGGAGTGCTAATTTTCACCTCAAACCTTAATAGGTCATAGGTCAGTTGGACAGCCATACAATATGTCGGCACCACGATAGCCGACACAATTTTCTAGAAAGCTTTTGCTGACTTGAAAAACTGCAATAATTTAATCATCGTCGGCAAGCAACTCAAATGGGTTTTTGGATGAGAGTCCAGTAAATGGAACTTCATCATCATCAGCATCAGCAGCAGCAGCAGCATCACTGTCATCCAGCTGTTCACTGTCTGATGAAGCAGTCTCCGCGTCATTGCCCGACTCACACTGTTGTTCAGTCTCGTCCAAACCAGCACGCAGCAGATCCACCAGTTCCACAGTATCTGCATGACTCCTCCACTCAGCTGACAACAACACAACACGAATATTCCTTTATGATAAATGATTTGTACTTGAACACCGACATTCAAGCAGCCAGTTTAATCTAGCACGTAAACTAAGAAAAACTAAAAATGTTTAAAACAAAACTGAAATGAAAGAAGTTAAAATGAAAAGTGGTGTTAGTAAAGTAGTGGAGATATGGCCGTTTGAAGTTCTTCCAGGAACAGAGGTCGGTCATTGGTTGGTCCTAACATTACACTGATCTCATATACTCCTCTTTGCTACGTTAGGAATGTAGCGCGCGAGGAGTAAAAATGTGTACTTTGTCAAGTAAACATGTTGTACGAACTGTGAATGAGTATGACAGAAATTATTGAAGGTCAATGGTCAGAATGCAATAAGCGTACTGTAACACACAGGCAGTAGGGCCTTTGACATATTACAAAGCATCACATTATAAGATACAGAGAAGAGTATTCAGTGGAGGAAACGCATTCACTGACCTTGCTGAGTGGTGTAGCCCGGAGGACTGAAGCACAGACAGAGTCTGCCTTCAAGTGCCATGCGCAGAATGTTGTTAGCAGCGCGGTAAACGTCAGGACGAGCGGCTTTTGCTGTCAAGAAGCCTCGCTTCAATGCCCACGCTGTGTCACAAACCACCACCAAATTCAACTAACATGTCTGTGATATATTTGTGTTCATTTTTGTATTTAATAGTGTTTGATTGACTGCTAGATCTGCTGTTTTATAATCTTTCAACCATTAATGGCTACATTCAAAGAAATGTCTATAAAGCCAGCATACAATTACCGATAAACAATTGCGAGCCATGTGCACATACACACAAGACACTACGGAAATTTAATGTAATCTGTAGCGATCATCACAAAAGCACAAAAAATGCTGGCTATTGCAACAGATGATACAATAGCACGGTCTGTCTGTCTGCACATACAAATTTGTCGTACTCACGAGCCCTGCTTAAGCTGATGGACAGAATGAGATGTCATTGGTGCAAATAAGATGACATTTGGCCCCAAGCAATGCTGTACTAAGCACGAGCCTTAGTCCCACATTGAAAAGAAAGATTTGTTAAAATTTTTCATTGCAAATTGCAGCCAAACTGCTCCAAATAGCCCACAAGAGACAACCAAAGCCATGTCCAACCCAATGTCTTATACAACTCTACCATCCAATAAATCTCCAGCACATATTGAGAATTTGTGACTTACTATTTTCAAATACGTGTAATAACCTTCAATGGATTTAACCAATTTTTAAAAATCCATCTTTCTGCACCCCTAGTAACCAGAACTGTTGAAATTCGGAAACAAAATATGTAAACTAGAGTATTTTTTTCTATTAAATTCAAATTCTAAATATAAAATCTCCCCTGCCTTGAGCAAAATTACTCTGTCGATTGTTTACATCTGTAGCAAGAGTGTTGGTATAAACCTTCACAGATATCGAAGGCAGTCCACTGAGTGTCTGGATCATCTGCATCTGAGTCTGGATGTTTCACTTGAAGCAGCTCGGTGACTGGCAACCTCTCGGCCAGGTAGCGCACCACGGAATATGGTTCCCGCAGCTGAGCTATAGGATAAATACCAGCCAATACCTGCACATCATACTACTCTCTGCACTTGACTAGCCAATGCTGGGTTATGAGGGTGACCCCAAATCCAGCTTAATAAATTTCCTGTACATTTTCAGGACACATTTCCAGCAGATTTTTATGTCTATTGAGCTTGATTGGTATCATGACACGCTCTTTATGCAAGGCATTTCCAATTTACTGTGTAATAAAATGCACTTGAGGTGCAGAAATTATATTGCTAATTATTGAAAAATGCTAATTTTAAAAATTTTCCAGCAGATTTGAAGTATTTTCTCAAGCCATAAAAAATTCTAAGGGATATGCAGCATTTCCAGGATTTAAAGTTGTACACACCCTCGTTATCACTCAAACACCAAAAGCACTTACAAATGCTCAGTGACCTTGCAGGAAAGACCGTTAATACTGCTGTTATTTTAAATAGTTTATTACTTGACTTATGCAATTGGCATCTTGGTAATCACTGCAGACCAGCAGCCCAGACTCTCTACAGTATTTTACAAAATATTTCAACCTTCAGCAAGTTTTGTCGCTAACAGTGATCAAATCATAACCTTTATGAATTAATCTGTTGTGCTACTAAGTTCATTCTGTTTTAATTTTATGGTTGCTTTTTGGAGAAAAAGAAATACACAATATTAACAATGTTGCATACTTGGAGAGGACGAGCAACAACTGATGGAAAGACAAGCCCAGGCGAATCACACAACCGAACGTTCCTCGTCAGAAAGATTGTCTGGAAATGTTTTGTATGACCCGGCGTACGTGAAACACTCACCACCTTCACACCAACGTCAAACACCCAGTGATTTATGAGATTTTTTCAGCAACAAACCACACAATAACTTCTACATCTCTCATCTTTTTATTTATCATTAGCAACTGCAATGTGAAACATATTACAAAAATCACAGTATAAACATAATGCATATATTTTTCTGGCAATAAAAATCAGTATAACTGCAAGCACTTTGAAATGTTATAAAACAAAAAGAATAACAGTGGAACACACTGGAAACTAAATGTGCTATTGCCAAAGACAAGAACATGCTGATGTCATAAAGTAAAATATCTACTACAGCATAAGTGACAGTAAATATCAAATTTTCTATATGCTAATCAATGAGATAATAACTGCAATACAAGTTACAACACAAACATGTGGTGCTCACCTTTTTACCCATCAGGCCATTGATCAGTGATGATTTGCCAACATTGGGATAACCTGCACATTTGCACATATGCAAACTCAACTTCAGGCACAGTACACTACATGCCACAGAAAGCATTGCGGAAATCAGGGACATCAGTTAGGGGGGCTGGAGGGGTCTACAGACCCCCAAGGATTTATGATTTTAACTTTTTCCCCTGTAAATCGTACTTTTGAAACAATGCTATTGCTGCAAAAACAATACATTACGTAGACTGGGATGCCCCCAAGGATTACCGAGACCCACCCCACAATATGTTACACATCTATAACAACGGCTTATTCAGTATAGTTACAAACATCTCGTTAATAAACCGACTGTCTATGTTAACAACTTAATCAATCAAATCATTGAAAAGCAAATTTGCAGCTCACATTGAATAAAAGACATAAAAGGGCCCAAGTAGTATTCAAAAATGATAAGTAAAACATATTAGACTCAAAAATTTTACTGTACATCTAAGGAATATACTCTGAACGAACTCATGCCACATGGCCCCAGTTTGGTAAATCCAGCTTCAAATTGGAGAATGATGTCATATCCCCTACAGATGTAAGGAATGTTCAATGTTTTACTGATACACAGATTGTAGAAGAACTCTAAGTCTAATAAACTTATAATTATCTTGGTATTTATTGAACAACCATCGTACAAGCAGTTATGGTACTACCGCAGCAGCCAATGGTGAGGATGCCTTGATCATATGGCTGCTGTTGCTGTGGCTGCCAGCTGTCAGTGACTGGATCATTAACAGTTGTTTCTATGTCACATTCTTCCGCTGCATCACTCATACTGCTGTCCTCAGCAATTTTTGCTCGCCAGCTCGACAGATTCACTGCTCAAATATCACACGATCCTTCAACATAGTAAACCAGAAGCAACCAAAGCTTTCAAACCTCCACCAAGTATATTGCTGCCACCTGGCAAACACAAAAATCCAGGATGATCCACGACCCACAGAAGAAATGCAGATTGCCAACAAAATCTTTATCACTTTCTTCCTGTGCCATGTACGTGCCATCGAAAAAAAATCATCAAAATCGACTCACAACTTTTTTGCCATTACACAAAGAAACATTCTCAGAAACACATCTTTAAAATTCCTTATTGACTAAGGTATCTACATAAAAAACCTTAAACTGCAATAATACAATTTTCAAAATACATTCTCCTTGTTTAAACCATCATTTGATTTTTTCACCCAAAACATATGGCAATGAAATATAATGTACAGCACCAAACCAAAAAAGAAATTCATGAAACTAACAATTCTAAAGAGCCAATCGGCTTAAATTTTTATCCTGCATTAAGCATTTCAGAAAACTGCAATCAGTTCCCAAATGAACTGAAGTTAACAGTATCAACAATTAAATGTGCTAATTCACAAAAACAATCTGAAACAGATAAACAGTAAAAGTGCTGAGATTTTGCACACAAACCTGCTCCTGCAGTGATCTTTTCGCAGCATTCAAGCAACTGCTTTGGCCCAACTGCTTTGCTCCGACGCACCTTGCGTTTCCTCTTCTGCAGAACTACATATTACCATTAGACCACCGTCAAAACAGGGCTGCTATCAGTCTAGTCTAAAATGCGTACGTTTGTCAGCACAACGTGAACTGACAAACAAGAGATACTAACATGAAAAAACCCCTAAAAACAAAAAATAAACCCCAAAAAACATTTTTGCATGTACAAGATGCAAAAGATGTTTCAGTGTTCGGTGTGCTTGCTTCTCAAGACATCAGCAGTTTTCTGCAAGTCGGAATCCTTTTTCTTCGTTCTTATTGTCCCTGTTCTTTTCAGTGATCACAAATCGTTGTGACTAAACTCTTGTATCACTTACATAATATTGCAAAACACAGCTTCACACGAAGAACTGGAAGCAACAGGGCTAAAGCACGAAACTCTACCAACATGTTTCTTTTGTTATAGTGCTACCGCCTGGCAGATAACACAAAAGTACTGGAATTCCAAAAGCTGAGGATAAACGAAAAAAATGGTCATCAGAGGCAAAACTTCAAAATGTTTTGGCAAACTGTGGACACTTTCATCGAAATCATTAGCTTCTGAGTAATACGACGGACTGACAGGCCAACAGCCCAACGTACAAGCTTCTCCTTTGGTAATAACAAAATAATAAAAAAGAAATTAAAACCCAACACACATGCAGTCCTAGTGACAACATACTTACTGGCATGGAGTACTGACCATTGCCTGGGTCAGAGCCGATACCACAAACATCCCTGGAACGGGAAGTAAAGCAGACGACATGAAGCTGTGCATATTTCTGCTTCAAATACATCTTCCATGCTGTCACTAGTTCCACTGGAGCAGCATCGACTTTGTTCAGCACGACAACGATGTGCTTATGTAGCTCACCTACCACATAATTGTACAACGCTGGGCTGAAATGCACCATCTGCACACACATCAACTCAATACAATCATTGTAAGCCATTTTGAAAAAAAACATTGCCTCTTTTACACTAAAACTAAACTCTTGCAACACCTTGAAATAATTTCAACAATTGAACTAAATTTTGATTACTGGCAGACAGTGGAAAAATGTCACTTAGCATTGAGTTACTATGGCAAAGACAGATACATTTTGCATCATTTTTGGTTCAAATTCCCTGGGATATGTTAGCCAAAACTATGAAAAATTGCCGAATGGATAACATCTGACAGAAGAAACATGAGTTGCATTTTTCATTGGACACAGTGTATATACTGCAAGAAAGAAGATTTCAAACTTTAAAAGATTATCGTCATAATCACTAATGTTAACGTGTCTGAGTGTGATATTTACCAATAAAAATATGATAATAACACAGAAATCTACAGCCCCTGTTGCTGAAATGATATGCAACCCTTCTTGCAAAATATCAGACAAAACAACAGCAGAGTGAACAGACTTACTGGACAGCGAATGTCAACAATTATCAGAATGATGTCGGACATTTCCAGGACTCGCCACAACTGTCTCCATGTCTCCAGGTTTAACTCCACGTAACTCAGCTGCTCCCCTCCACTAAATGCTCCAAACAGATTGTCCATGTACTCCTACAGGGTGGGCCAAAAAAACCGGACCTGTTTGAGCGTTGGTAACTCAGCAATGGTTATTGGTAGAAAGGCGTGTGATACGTCAAAAGTTTCAGAATGCTGTAAAGAATAAATGGCAAATTTGCATAGTGAAGCATTTAAATATTCTTTGCCTAATTTGCATAAATATTCATTACCCCTGAAATTCGGCATTTGCTTGCACTCCCATGTGCCCGAGTTCATTGAACTCAAACTCACTGCCAAAATGTTCAGATTTAATTCTGTGAATTATTCAGAGTGGGGGCATTGCAACAGATAGCACGGTCACAAAATTTCAGTAACTGACCAACTAAAACGTGTGCTAATCAAATGCTGGGCTCAGCTAATCCTGAACACAGTGACTCTGGCGATCGATCAGCTGCCTAAAAGGACTGATGACAGTCATGAATGCAAAAGCTGGGCAACTGCCTATGTCAAATTTCATCTAAACTCAACGTTTGTGTTAATGATTGTCGATATTTCACAATATGCTGAATGAAAATCAACTTAAATTTATGCGTTACTGCCAATTTAGCATGATTTTAGGGGTGGGGCAAATTTGTGTAAATCAGGCAAAGAATATTTAAATGCTGAGACATGCAAGTTGTACACTTCTTCTGTACACAATTTCGAAACCTTTGGCATATTATGCGCCTTTCCATCAATAAACATCATTAAGTTATAAAAGCTCAAACATCCATGTTAAATCCATGTGTTACAGTCAAATTTGGCAGAATTTCGGGGGTGACGAATATTTATGCAAATTAGGCAAAAAATATTTAAATGCTTCATTATGCAAATTTGTCGTTTATTCTTTACAGCATTGCTGAGTTATCAACGCTCAAACAGGTCCGGTTTTTTTTGGCCCACCCTGTATATAGTGAATAGATACAAACACATGCATGTAAAGTGAATAACGAATCAACAGTCAAGTTAAACTTATAAGCAGCATGGAGTTTTTGTCTGAAACCAAACGTGGCAATAATCAATAGAAATATAATTTTTTTCGGTATTTTGTGCCTAATTTACCACTAAATAAATATCAATATCAGAACGTCAATCAATCAAAACACATTACCAAATTGCTTATGTCTCAAAAGAATGTTAAAAGCTTTTGCACAGATATCTGAACTCATCGAAGATTTTCCACAAAGTTCAAAGGTAAAAATTGCTCCAGAAAAAGTTCCAATCCACATGCCCAACTGGGGTGTGCATGATATTAAATGGTGTCATTTACAGACAATAACACACCATACCACAATGATATCCAATGATGCAATTAAGCAGACAAAACTTAGCTTAAACCTTGAAATATTTTTCTTCCCTTTGCTCTAGTTCAGCACAAGTCATTGAGTAGCTCCAAGAAGGACGTTTTGGCATGTCCAAGCTGGCATCAGATGGGTACACATCATCAATAGACATCTCCAGCCTTTCCTTTCATTCAGCAAGCAGTATACAGAAACTGTTGTCAGATCAACCAATGAGGAATGTAGGAACATAATCCAACCAGTTGAAAAATTAAATATTTACTTGATAACTTAAAACAACATAAAAATAATGACAAAACAGATAAAAAAGTTGTTAAAAAAAAGATGTTATCATCTCAAACGTCTACTAGCTCTGCACTTTCTAGCTGTCTCTATCCAGTGAGAAAAGTGTTTCAAACTCAGTTCTAACAATGACTTGCTGCATAATCTTATAACAATCACCACAATAAGCACGCATCCAGAAATAAAACAATATATCATGGCTAGGGACCAACCAAATTCACGGGAAAAAATGCATGATTTCACGGCAGAATTTTTAAAATGTGTCAAATTTCACGGAAAATTCACGGAAAGCGTTTTGGAAATTCACAAACCACACAGACGTTATTTCGAGGTGCAAACGAAGAAATTTTAGAACAATGAATATTTACTACACTAAGTCAAGACTCAAGACAGTCAATGTCAACTACTTAGTGCTGAAGTGCGACACATAGCAAACAGCAACATCCATACAAAAGCTGCTGATAACACTCTGGAATTGTTATAAATTAAACTAAAAGCGCCAAAAATTCACAAAAAATCATGGATATCACGGAAGTTGGCGTTTTTCACAGAAGAAGGCCAATTTCACGGAAAATGTCACGGCCGTGAAATCGTGAATTAAGTTGGTCCCTAATCATGGCAGAAAGTCCCAAACTAACAAATGGTCAAATAGGGGAGTAGTTTCAAAACGCTCACACAAAGGTGAATGTTATTCAGTTGCACAGACAATATTGAAAATAAACAGACATATTTAGTTTCTGTTTAGTAGGATTACGTGTGATTAGTTGAGGGAAGGCCAAATCACTAAAAAAACATGATGAGATTGATACAGCAAGTTTTACAGGTCAAAAGGCATTTCTGTCATTTAGCAAACAGCCACGCTTGACTAAAAAATCAATAATCTGAACTAAATATTTTTATAATTGCTACAGCTATCATACCTTACTAACACTGGTCAAAGGTTGCCTGGATAAGGACTTTCCACGTTCAATTTCTTCTCTGGTGTCATGCTGAAAGTGAAGCCTATACCTAAATTGAGCCAAATGACACACATAACTAGTTATTATCATCCAAACAAGGTCCTTGTTCTGCAGGTCCAACAAAAAATAATCGGTTTTGCTACTTTGCAACATAAGAGCTGACAGCAAACTACAGACTTTGTAGTATCTCGCCTATGATTCAATCTTCTGTTTTGACATATGGTGCATTACAAATGCAGACTACTTACTTACTTACTTTGTAGTACCATGAGAAAATTCAAATTAGAAGACTAAGCTTACAAGAAAAGCAAAAATCGACCACAGTAGTGTTATAACATATATTAAAATATACACAAAAAGAAAAGTTTTTACGCGTGATAGCAGAATGCTTCACGCATCTTAGTCATCATCTGGGAGTCTGTCTGTCTGACTTTCCATCAAACTCGTGATCTGTATCAAAATGGTGCAAGCTAGGATCACGAAATCTTTACCACATGCTGCCTCAAGGTCTTTAGTTTTTCGTGACAAAATTTTGTGCCCCTGGGTGAGAAGGTTCCCCTCAAATGAAGGTGTCAAATAGGGGTACACACCCCCTAAAACATTATTTTGTCATTATTGCCTTGTATAGTGTGAAAACGGTTGCAGATAGGTACAGACTTGCGGCTTATTATAACAAACACTGGTGACAGGCTTTTTTGATTTGGAAACATCAATGACCTTGAACGACCTTGAACCACTATAAAAGGGGTTTTTAGTGAATGTGAATTTTTTGCAATTTTGGATGCAGCGCACATTTTAACACTGAATTGAGATGAAATGGCTGGAGATAGACCAAGACAACCCGCATATGAAATTTTCAGCATTAAACGTGGATTTTAGCAGTTCAAGTCCCGACCCACTACGTTCAAGGAATCCGGCGCATACAAGCGTCAAAGATGGCTACCCTCTAAAAAGTGGGTATTTTATCGCAATTATCTCGTGTAGCATGAAAACGGTTGCAGATAGGCACAGATATGCGGCTTATCATAACAAGCACTGGTGACAAGCTTTTTATTGGTGTCAACGTCAATGAACTTGAATGTCCTTGAACCCCCAAAATAGGGGTTTTTAGTGATTTTTTTGCAATTTCCGGCTGCGACGCACATTTCAACACTGAATTGCGACGGAATGGCTACAGATAGACCAAGACAACCTATGCATGAAATTTTCAGCATAGAACGTACATTTTCAAGAATCTAAGTTTTGATCTCTTAAATTCAAAGTGTATTAAGTATCGAGACCTCAAATTTAAGTACTTTTTAAAGATGCATCAATCTTATTGCTGTTGGCCTACAATGACTGCCAAAGTGGCAGAACCACTGCTACCACGCGTCACATGAGCTTTGCTCAAATTTCTTGTTTCTTGTACAGCTGCGTGAAAACAAACTTACCATAAAGCTTCATATGAAAGCCCCCAGATTAGTACAAGTTGTCTTCACCCCCGACATGCACCTGGGTTCATATATCATATGAGACCCAGCTTCAATTCAAAGTTTTACAGTGATCTCTGTTTGCAAATATTACACATAATAAATGTACAAAACATCAGTTTATACACTTGTTAACGGCAACATTTAAGGACTTGCACATTGAAAACAGCAAAAATTACAAAAGGTGATATTATTCAGCAGCACATTGACACACAGTCAGTGTGATGCTGGCAATATCACCTTTTGTAATTTTTGCTGTTTTCAATGTGCAAGTCCTTAAATGTTGCCGTTAACAAGTGTATAAACTGACGTTTTGTACATTTATACTTGCTGTTTTAGTACTAAAATACTGTTTTCCTACTGGTGATCAGTTGCAAAGATATTGCGCTTCAGATATTTCTTACAGTAACCAAGCCACTTATAACGGTTACTTACTACCTAATAGCATGACCACACGCGTTATTATTTATTTGCTTCACCCTCAAAACCCCTTGGTAGATACAAGAATCTCGGAGATATCTCGTACATATGTCGAGTTATAGCCCATTTGTCCCAAATTTCGTTCCAATTGCAACGAGGGTCAGTTGGGGTAAAATTCGATTGGCAGCATTCGATATCGCATCTCCGAAAACCCCCTTATAGATGCAAAAATCTCGCAGATATCTCTTACAC
>Ga0209367_1004741_pt1 | contig 18856 bp, 9 predicted proteins | sample WorMetLIZISLAND2_FD_187412 | JGI IMG/M metagenome (GOLD analysis project Ga0209367, IMG submission 187412) | Marine gutless worms symbiont microbial communities from Max Planck institute for Marine Microbiology, Germany - Olavius geniculatus... ... | reverse complement strand
GCAGATATGGCCGAAGAGGCGCAACTTTCTCTGTATCACTTTCTGCAGTAGGGTTTCTGTCAATTGAATCTTTCTGTACAATTCTTCATTAGTGACCTTTTGTGTCCATTCTATCCTTAGAATCTTTCGGTAGCATTTTCTCTCAAAGGACAGGATTCGGCTTTCGCAGCGTTTTGTAACTGTCCATGTTTCACAACCGTACAGCATTGTACTGAACACACGTCTTCAGGATGCTAAGCTTTGTTTCCAGAGTGATCGCCTTACTTTTCCAAATCTTGTCCAAGGCCTTCAGGTTTGCCATTGCCTTTGCAATTCTGACTGCTATTTCCTTTGAACAGTCCAAATTATATGTCATATGTCGTGCTCAGACGTGCTTCGTGCATCATTACTATACATGTAGGCACAGAACGAGACGTCGAGCAATGAGAATGTCTAATAATTGTTGTCTAGGCCTTACTAAAAATTGATGTAGTGTGCCTTCTAATGCTTTTAAGTAACGTAAGTAAGCTATATACAGTATCACAAAATAGTGCTGATTTTTGCAATTATTAGACTATATCGTGTTGATAATACAGCGGCCTAATGTTGCTGCAGGCTGCTGACGACGCTGACGGTCTAGTAGCAATGGAAAGACAACATCTACTGCAGTTGAAAAAGTCAATGGAGACAGAGATGGGTCTGATACAGCAACAGCTAAAGGTCAGAGTTTGACAAATTTATAATAATTTTAGTACAACAAAACTAAGCTGTCGCTAGGGAAGACGCACTACAGCCTATACAGTTCCAAGTTCCTGTTGTAGTACTGACCTTCAAGGTCATCCGAGATCGATGATTTTCATCTTATTTGAAATAGCGTATGCGATTTTCTGTTTCTATAGCAACCTAGGCCTAATCTCGCACCGTTTAACCACAGTACATTCCTAACAGACTGACGTACAGACGACAACGATGCCAAGAACGCCATACAGCATAATTTCAGCGCGTAAAAATAGACAAAGTACGTCGTCCGACTGCCAGCATGAAATGCGTACGTCCGCCTAGTATGCAATGCACACGCAACGCTTAATTAGGCCCTATTGTCAGTGTTATTTGATAGTCCGCTTTTACACTGATTAGTGCCGTAAGCGATCGCAGTGACTTATGTCAATTCGCGTTTACGCGAGATGTGCGCGTCATTTTCTGAAGATTTTGACTTCCGGTTAGCTCCATGTTTGGCCTTTCGGACCGAAAACTGGCACACAGGTCACTCACGGCCTACGTTCGCATCATTGCCGATGGTCGTAATAATTTGAGACAAAAGTATAAAGTTATTTCGCAGGATTACAGTTTATTACTGTAATCGTTTTGTCGTTGTAGAAACTGGACTCGTCTCGTAAGCGCCTTACGGCTGTAACCAATGAACGAGCCCGTGTACTTGAGCTTGTTACCCATGATCCCGTTCACCTTCCGGCTAAGCCACATTCCAGTCAGAACTCCGAGACCGAGAATCAAATCGACCCTTTAGGGGGTCTAACCCCCGAGGCGGCAGCAGCACTGACGGAGGCAATGGCGGCAATCAAGAGTTCGGCAGATCTACGCCAGGCGGCGGCAAAGTTGCTCGCGGCAGCAGACGATATGCTGAAGACTGTTATGAATGCCGTAAACACCGGGCTGAACCGAAAGATCGCCGAAACCAACAACCTCAAGGTATGTTAAGTAAAGCCCAAATTACATCACGCCGGCTTTCACCGAAATTTTCCCGCGGGGAAGGTTCGGTGAAAGTCGTGACCGAAAACCATGAAATTCGCGGACGCAAATCATGGAAGTGAAGTTTCCGTCTTTCAGACCACTTCGACACGTCGAGATGGTTGTGACGGACTTTGTCGCAAAGTCGGCGTAATGGAATTTGCGTTTAACGCAATCCTATTACACTTCTATAAAGCTTTCGTGTCATTCGAAGCTCATCCAAGAAAGCGCTGAGGAAAGGAGCTTGATAGTCTGAAGTTGATGGAAAACCACCAAACGTTGCTGTGAGTTCCAGCGGCGTCGTGTGACGAAGGAGACAAAGGGCATCTTCTGCTAATTATTAGCTTGAAAGTTTTGTTTACAAATCCAAATTTGGGGCTAGAAGTTCTTTATTTTATGGAGAAAATTTAGAGACGAAATTGAGATTTTCAAGATCCATGATCCACTCTGTCGGAAATTTTCAGCTGACTTGGAAAATTGCAACTTCTTGTCTTTCCAACCTCAAATCAAAAATCCGGAAGTTTTTTTTCATTCTAAGAACTAGAAAAACTTGGGCTTTTTAACAAATTTTCCGGCCGTAGTCTGCTTTTACTTCTCTGTTGTTATTTTGTGTGTGACAGCATCAGCTAAAGACGGCCACAGAGGAGAACAGACTGGCGGCGATCAAAGTGCAGAAGGTGTTTGATGACACCGAGTACACTTGGAACCAACTCAGAGTGCGTTTTTACGTTCTTTAAGCAGTAGGCCTATAGTCAAATTATGATCGACGTTATTGTCATCTTATAAAGGGGTTTCGCGACGGAAAGTTAGCAATAACAACTATTATTTTTGGATCACGCGAGTAATGTCAAATTCGGACTAAAATGTTTTTAACATTGTATAGTGATATAAATTCAACTGCTTGCTTGCTTACTTTTCAAATAAAAAAAGTTTGGGAAAAGTATCATTTTTTGCACGTGTTTTGCTTTTATTCTGCACCTATACTTGAACTTAATCCATTTTGCAAATATGCAGCACGTAGCATAAAACATTTTCAGACGATGTAACAAACAAAACTTTTAAATGCGTGCATTTATGCATCTTAACTTGCTAGTCAGTGTTTCTACACGTGAGTTTATTTAGACGTTTTCAATTATCTAAGTTTATCTTACACGTGCATGGTCGCAATATTTTAGAATGAACTGCAATTACTTATTCGCTTCACTTATTTACTGGTTCTATTAAAATGTTACATTCAGGGCCCGGTGTCTAGCCAGGATCTGGAGCTGCGTGAGCGACTGAACAGACCCGTGATCAAAGTGATGCAGAGGCACCCGGGCAATCAGATGCCGGAGGCCCAGTACATTGTTAGGGTACGTGCAAAAATTGTGCATATACAACTATCATCATCATCATAATTTTTTTGGCACACAAAAATATCTGTAAACAACCAGACGAAAAGCAGTGGCAACGTGGCAAAGAGGACAGGGGGAGGCACTGTCGATCCTCTAAATGTTAGTTTGTTGTAAACCTTTTTATTGTCCGAAAGTACCAAATTTTGGGGAGTTTAGAGCAAAATTGCAATTTTGAGCATCTGTGATTTTTCTGTTGAAAATTTGCAACTTCATGCCCCACCAACTTTTTAACGCACGATGCTTCTGAAACGAAGGCTCAGAAAACACTAGAAATATGTCAGCCCATTGCCAACATGATATTATGTTAAACCTGCTTTTGTTCATATAAACCGAAAATTGACGCACCATTTACTCTTGACCTGGGAAAACTTTCACACCGGTTTCAGCGTTTTTGAGCCTTTTTGTTTTAGAGTTATCAGCGCGTTTGAGGCAGACGTAGACAGACAGACGGACGGACGGGTTGACAAAACCCGGTATAAGAAGTATGATAATGATGATGATGATGAATGTACAGAACACGGATGAACTGCTGGATTCGCTACAGACAACCGGAAACGCCTTGGGACGCCTCAAACTTTCACAACTTCGTCTGAAGGAGGACATCGCCAGCAAGAGTGCTGCCGTCAAATTTGATTCGTCAGTCATACGCATGCGCAAACGCCAGGCGACCAATAACTGCGCGTAGAACTAAGCCATGTGGCGTAATTAATACAGGCCGCTGCTGAGGCCAACTTCTGAGAGTTGAGACTGTTGAATTTACACTACTACGTCTACTTTACTTCAACTGTTAAAACTACATTTTTTATATCTTATTTTTTTGTTAATTTAGCAATCGTTCACAATGTCTCGTAGGCATGCGATACATGTTAATTTGAAATTCGTCAAACGGTTTAAGCATGAGCACGAATGTTACAGACGACGGATGACGGACCGCGCTACGTGAAAATGTGCAATTTTAGGACTTTTCAGGACCAGTGGGAACCCTGTTAAAACCAATCATACAAACGAAATAACATAAAAATGGACCTCGTCAATTCTACACTGTAGTTTTACCGTTTCCACTCAAACACAGCATAAGCTTCTGCTAAGCAGTCAACAGAAACAATTTATTAATCAAGCCATGGAAAATCTTAAACACTGGAATGGTACGTACGAATGCCACAACCGTGAAGCTCACATGGCAAGCATTTAATACTGATCAGTCACTATAACAAAAAAGCCACTGAGCAATAACTGGAACTATCAAAACTTAAGTCACCCAGTCAGTCAGGTAAAAAACACAAATGTCATCGAAACATACAATAATACGAGGAATACTGGCAGTGAAAATCATCATGCCCAACAGTGTCACGTCACTTAAGATGTAATAGCAACTGAAAAATCTTTCAGTCAAATTAGCATAAAAGCAAAGTAAGAAAACCGCAACTGTTATCGACAGAAAAAGTAATACAAAAATACTGGTGATGAAAATCATCTTGTGTGTAATTGCACGTCTGACGTCAATGTTACTGGCAGATTGTGAGGTTCTGCATTAGACGGCTAACAACTGCACATCCGTGCATGTCACTTGCGACGCAGGCTGTCACACACACACACACACACACACACGCGCGCGCATACATAGTGACACACAGGCAACACCAATCTTCTGTCGATTCCACGTGTCCGCACAACGTTTGCCTCCAGCGGTTTTAGCATTGCAGCCCCCACAGTCTGGAACTCACTACCCTCTAGCATCCGCAGTTCTACCTCTGCAGACACTTTCCGTCGCCTCCTTAAAACTCACTGCTTCCAGCAGACCTACTGCTCCACCTAGCGGCTCCGCCAAGTGCCTCAGATTCGGCCACTGGCTGACAGTGTGCACTCTAAATATGCACCTACTTACTTACTTACTTAATTACTTACCTTGAACTTTCCTGCTGCCCTTGCTGCTGGCTCTCATAACCAATCATTGGCAATCAATGAATTATTACGCGCAAAAGTAGCTCTGCTTTCAGCGCGTCTTAGCCATCGCAATTCCGTCTGTCCGTCACACGGGTGGATCAGGCAAAAACGGTCCAAGTTAGGATCACCAAATCTTCACCGTCGGCTGCCCGGAAGACTCTAGTTTCAGGAACCGTAAAGCTTTTCGATAAATTGGAAGGGGGTCACCCCGAACGAGGGCCCTAAATGAGAGGGGGTGGTCAAAATTTGTGATTTTTGGCCAATAAGTCGCTGTATCTCAGTAACAGTGCGAGATAAGGCCTAGGTTTCTATTGATCACCAATAGGAAATCGTATACTGGCTATCAATTGGCGCCGAAATCAATGACCTTGGATGACCTTGAACGCCAAAATAGGGGGTATTATGGATTTTTTTGGCGGCTGCGACACAAAATCATTCACAAGGCGGCGCCACGGTACTATATTATATGCACTTCGGTATGACTGTAATAATGATGTTTTATTTTATCCCAAATTCTCACACCGATTTTCGTTGTACGATTTCGTTGTATTGTGAGCAAAATAATTTATTATTTAGTACATTTCTGATGCACAGAATTTGGTGAAACGGCTTGCATAGGCCTATCTTACAGTGTAATTTGTGACATTTTGATCGATGGTGCTGCCACCTCGGGAATCGGTTTACAACGCCCAGTTTAGTGCTCTGTGTTGTAAAACACCTTTTTTACAGTCAGGCCCAAGTATACACAACACCAGTCGATTGCATTAATCGAGTTGTTATATTTCTACGCGCGAAAGCAGCTACTGCTTTCATCGTGTCTTAGCCATCACAATTCTGTCCGTCCATCTATCTGTCTCTCCGTCAGTGCGTCCGAGCGTCACACGGGATAGGGCCTAGGTTAGACCTTGGCGCCATGCTACTATTGTTTCTGATCCAGATAGAGAATTTGATATCTGTATATTAACTTAGCGTAGACACCCCAATTTTCAAGTATAACTACTGAACTGGAAATGCTATAGGCTTTCGCGCATCTCATGAGCTTTGCTCAAATTTCTTGTTCAATCAATCAGTGACTGTAGTGACTAGCCTGTGCAGATATGAGTTGACGTCACTGAACCCAGCATATCGGGCCAGGTGAATCAGGATTCCAGTTGAAGCTTTGCCGGCATCACGACGACAGAAACTGCAGTTGCAGATACCACGACACGGCGGACACAGCCATTCCTGCAAGTAACACAACCAGCCATCACTGCCGCCACCTGGCCAATACAAAGACATCACCACAATGATGACAGAAGAAACTACAGTTCCGATGCCACGACACGACCACGCCCGTAATCACAGTAATATCCCGTTTACACGTTGATCAAACCAAATCAACCAGTACTTGTCAAGCCAGATGGACAAGTGCTTGATGAGCCGGTTTGTAAAGCCAACATGTCACACTGGTTGAAGATTGTAATGACATCTCAACATACTGTTTTATGATCAAGCATGCTCATGTGAACAATGCACTCATCCAGCTGGCTTCACCATGTGAACTAGCACATCAGCACAAGCCAAAGACAGTCTGCCATCTGGTGAACATAAAGGCAGTAACCAGCACATCACCACAAACCTCGGCTAAACCATGGCGCAGCCTGCCACCTGGCAATCACAATGAGCACAATACAGCCGCTACACATATGCAGACTGGCCTATAACAACCAAACTGTTGTCAAGTGTTGATAGTTTCAGAATTTTGTCTAGAAAATGTATAGAACTTGCACATGAGTGCATTTAAATATCATTTGTCTAATTTGTGTACATTTCAACATCCCTAAAATCATGCTGAATTTTGACAGTAATGTGTGGACATAACTCAATTTTCATTCAACATACAGTGAAGTAACAACTATCAAGGACACACTGCCAGTTCTTGCAACCAGTTCTTTGTCCTCGAGGATACACAACTGACCGGCTGGAGGTTGCACTTACTGGGTTGCGCAGAGCTTCTCTTGCATCTTCCCCGTAGCGATTGCGCAGACACGGACCACAGAACTACAACCAATCACATGACACTGCTAGACAATCAGATAGACCATTCTGGACATAGATCAATCAACAAAGCATGTGATCTGCTGTAAGCTACAGCAGTACATCCACAGGCATCAATCAATCCGATGACAACCAAACAAGCAGTCACAAGGTTCCAGCCCTGTCTCCAAGTCATTCAATGTACAAATGTGCTATGTCTACAACTAACTCAACCCAATGGACATGTCTCTTTGTGTAACGGCAACCCCTCAAGTCAGGAAATTCCTAAATGTTTAGTTGCTAAAGCTGATAGCAATTTAAAGGTGCAGTAGTGTGTAGTAGTAGTAGTAGTAGTGTATTGTAGTAACATGTAGTAGAGTGTAGCAGAGTGTCATAGTAGCATGTAGTACCTGTCCACGGACTCCTACGCACTCAGAAGATGTACAAATTGTCTTCATGTCTTCTGTCTTCTGTCGACACTGGTGACATGTTGAACCCTGCAACTCACAGCCACACAGTCTTACTGATTGTACTCAAAGTTATAGGCTGTCTACAGCTCTTCATGGCAACCCATCTCAAAACTAACGAGAGAGTCACCAGCCATATAGGATCACAGAATGTTAGTTGCCACTCATCTGAATGTGCCCCGCCTTAACCCCAACCATGCAGGCCAGCACTTCATTTGACAGAAAGCTGAGATGACCTTGGTGTTGATAGCATACCCATTTATATGCTGATGAGACAATGGCATCCACATAGCAACTACACGATAATGACCCAACTGCAAGTCAAACTCACAACCTCTTGAGTCTTGATCCAAGTGTTTTTCAACCTTTTTGCTGCCATGGAACCCCACACAAGCGTGAAGGTCACTCACAGAACCCCAAGCACATTGATCCGTGAGTCCAGCAGCATAAACTACGTCGAAGCTACAGGGCGTCTACAAACTTATTTCTCTATATAGCAGGACAGAGCCCCCACAGAAACAACAAAGCAGGCAAAGATGACCAATTATAATATAAAATTTGATCACATTAGCAGGTAGCAGTAAGTTATTGTATTTAACCAAACACAATGGGTGAGGCGGTCGTCGACGGCTGCTTAGCCCCGCCACCAACCCAGAAAATTTTTCACATGGACACTTTTGGAAAAGACAGGCCTACGAGTCTTTTTAATTTTCCTTAGCTGAGTTTTCAAAAAATTAAATTAACTAAGTAAACGGTCGAATGATTTCATAACCATAACCCTAATCAATACGTTCTTCATTTCTTCTTCTTCATTTCCAATAATGCCTTGGAGTTAAATAATGTCGTGCATAGGAAGCTTACATTATAATATAGGTCTAAAATGCAAATATGCAAAAATTTTACTAACAACAAAAATGATTCTGCACAGTAAGTCTATGCAAAAAAGATGCATAGAAACGGATTAAAACAAAAAAAATCCTGAGTATTTTTACAACACTGTCTGGCGTGATTTCGCAAGCTGGGTCATTTTTACTGGCTGGCTGCGGAACCCTTGGCAGATGCTCGTGGAACCCTTGGGTTCCACGAAACCCCGGATGAAAATCATTGCAAAAACCTAACCCGACCGGCGACCATTAGCCTATGCCATCAAGCGACCATACCACACAAACCAACTAAACTTTCTCTCAGCAAGCCACTGATCATGTCACAACAGCACTCCAAACAAACCATGCTAAGCGTGTTCAGTGTCTCACTGCATGAAGGTTTTTGTAGTAGATATTGAACTACTGATAAGACTGCGAAAACACATTACTGGTTCAGCAAACAGATTGTGATATACTTCATTTATAACTGTAACATGTTTAACCTGTGTTTATTCAAAGATAACAGTTTGAATTATTAGTGGAATAAATGGCGGCAGCAGCAGCTGTCAAAAACGACAACAGTTTAGCAAATGAAAGTTGCAATTTGGTGCATTTATTTAGCACATTAGTCAATGTTTTAACCTGTAAGTTTCTGTGACAAAAAGCTGCAATGAACTAGCTCTGTAGCCATGGTCTGTCAGAGTAATGTGCTGACTAATAAATACAACACGAAATAAATTAGCCCAATACTGGACTGCGAACAACTCCTCTGTACTAGTCTCGAGGTGTTGCATACCAGTGAAGTTCAAAATCACATGACACAAAAACTAGGCCAAACATCAAAAATCCGACCCAAAAGAATTTATGTATTTTCCCCTAACTTAAAAATCACTAGTCACTTGCCAGTTGCCACCGTAATCAGCCTGAGCCTCAGACTCACCTATGGGCAGCTACAATTCTGCATTCACCATCGCAAACTATTACTACTCAGCACGAACAGTACACTGATACTTACTTTACTGTACCATGGAGGACAGAAGGCTAAGTCAACATGGTGGGTGACTGCTTGAGCAGTGAGATAACAAAAGTGAGAGTAACTCACCAACTTGCCTGAGTTGTAGCGTTTCTCATAGACGTCAGCAACGCGCTTCAAGTCTTGCTCAGTGACGCTCGAAATGTCACGTCGCTCTCTAGTCACAGTGGATGACACACGACGACGCTTACGCTACACAGACAGACAGACAGACAAACAGCTGTTTAATACCGTAATACTAACATAAGTTCATTACACAATACTAATACTAATCATATTTATATAGTGCCAATATGCACAGCTACAGAGGCGCTGTCAAAACAAGCCTTTAAGCATAGAAGAGCTGTCACTGAGAAAAAACAGAAATAAATGAATGAATGAATAAACAAATAAAATAAAATAATGTTTTTATTCACAACCCAGGGACTAATATGCATCACCACATTACTGTCCAAAAAACGACAATCTGCCGACCGTGGCCGCCACTGCAGATTAAGCTCATAGAACACATCGTATTTAGACACAAACTTGGCAAACGCAACCTATTTATCTCCCTTACTGTCGAAGTCCCGGCATCATATTATCAGCCTGCTGATTGCAGATTGGATATAATAACAGTGGAGACAGATGATAGACGTTGGTAAACAGAGCAAGGCACCTAGACATGTCATCGCAGCTATAGGTCTAGTAGACGTATTTGGCATAAGCATTCGAACAGCTCGGAGGCTTGCCAAACTGCGATAGCTTAAAGTTTGGAGCATTAGCCACACCGATGGGTCGGTCATTCGCTCCTTCCAACCAGTCAGATGGATACACACATCAACAGACTGACAGAATTTGCTTTCTGTTAATATCTGTGTGAATTTAAGGAGCTGTATCAGCGACAGCTCAATATTCACAGTGCAGCGAGTGGCGGTCCACTGCAATACAGTCAATCATAGTACAGTGTACTGCAGAGATGTACGAATGTGGACGCGGTCGTGCATGCAATTTTTGATGACTTTGCGAACGCGGACACTCCCTGACAAAAGATAATTTCTTTTGCCAAAACTTTGCTGTTCTCCAGTAACAATAATAATACAAATTTCCGCTTACAGTTTCAGTTTTTGCACATGCCAACATCAGCAAAGTTGAGAATTTTGCACTCAGCCAAAAAAATAAATCATGAAAACAGTTCAAAATTGAAAACTGTGTAAGGAATTAGCATATTTTTGGGTTCAGTCAGCACAAAGACCAATTGGTCTGTTAACAGTTTACCAATGTCTGTCTTCAATGGTAAAACTCATAATATACAAATAAAAAAATATGAGGTCAGCATGACATCACTGGTAGCAAAGCAAGATCTAATTTGTTTACAGGTGGAATGCTAGCTTCTAAACATTTACTGAAAATTTTGTAAAAATCTGGACATTTTCCACAGAGATATAAAAGAAAACGTGAGCGGGTGTTTTTTTCTGAACACAGTGTACTTTCCTGCACCGACTTAACATTATGCTGTGTTATTTTTTTGCCTAATCAAAGCCCAGCCACAACAGGATTTTAAGATCTATAAATTCAGCTCCATTCTGATTTTTGACTAAGACTGAAATCTGTTGTGAGACTTACTACTACTGGTTGCTCATAATCATCATCTTGATCATCATTGTTGTCATCTTCATCACGAAATGACAAGTTCGGTCTTTTCAGCTTGATGAATGATGCAAACTTCACCAGAAGATGCTGCTGCACATGCCAGACACAGATAAACAGACGTTCACACAATAGTACAGGGTGGGCAAAAAAAACGGACCTGTTTGAGCGTTGATAACTCAGCGATGGTTAGCGGTAGAAAGACGTGTGATACGTCAAAAGTTTCAGAATGCTGCAAAGAATAAACGACACATTTGCATAGTGAAGCATTTAAATATTCTTTGCCTAATTTGCATAAATATTCATCACCCCCGAAATTCTGCCAAATTTGACTGTAACACATGGATTTAACATGGATATTTGAGCTTTTATAACTTAGCGATCTTTATTGATGGAAAGGCGCGTAATATGCCAAAAGTTTCAAAATTATGTACAGAAAAAGCGTACAACTTGCATGCTTCAGCATTTAAATATTCTTTGCCTTTGATTTACACAAATCTGCCCCATCCCTAAAATCATGCTAAATTGGCAGTAACACATGAATTTAAGTTGATTTTCATTCAGCATACAGTGAAATATCAACATTCAACAATCATTAACACGTACGTTGAGTTTAGATGAAATTCGACATAGGCAGTTGCCCAGTTTTTGCATTTATAACCGTCATCAGTCCTTTTAGGCAGCTGATCTATCGCTGGAGTTAATGTGTTCAGGATCAGGTGTGTTCATCATTCGATTAGCACACATTTTAGCTGGTCAGTTACTGAAATTTTGTGACCATGCTATCTGTTGCAATGCCCCCACACTGAATAATTCACAGAATTTAAATCTGGACTTTTTGGCAGTGAGTTTTTGAGTTCAATGAACTCGGGCACATGGGAGTGCAGGCAAATGCCTAATAAGATAGTTCAGCGTGTTCGCTGCGCATGTGCCACGCCTTGACCTAGATAGTGACCTAAAAGGTCATCTGTACCAAGATGCGTAACCATCGCTGCGACGTTGTACATAATGTGGCCATATAGTTGATAATTATATATGCCAGACGCTCACTGCACAATTGTTGGTTGTATGAACGGTGATACAAGCTTCAACAGTGGAGAAAAAAGTTTTGTCTTGAGCATGAAATAAATTTTGGCGCGGCACACTGTACTGTATACGTGCAAACTACCGTTTAAGTTTAAGTTAGTTCCACTTCCTAACAGAATGGAAAGATGAAGACACAAGGAAGCATTGGATCAAAACGATTATCGCTTTTCATTGCACTTCTATTAAACAAAACTTTTAACGTTATGAAAGTGATGTGCAATATTACAAATACCATTAGGCCTACAACTAGCAGGCCTAATGTTTACACTGCTACCATAGTAACCAGATGATCTTGACAGTGGCATAGCCAGAAGTTTCAATTGGGGGGCTTGTCTTCCTTCTTCTTCCTGCCCCTCCCCTTTTATCCTTTCCTATTTTCCCCTGTCTTCCCCTCTTCTCCTTCCCTCCGTTCCCTTAGAAGTAGGACCCCCTAAAATGCAGCTAAAGGGTCTGGGGGAGCGCTAAGAGCTCCCCAGCCGAAATCAAATTCTGTGCATTTTAGTTTTAAAAGATGAGATCTGGTGGCAACAATTATAATTATTTTCCCGACAACAAACTGACCACATTGGTAAATTTCGTGCAGTTAATACGTACATGTATGCTTATGTTTTGTCTGGAGGATTGGGGGGCTGGGCACCCTGCCCCCCCCTTTGACTATGCCACTGGATGTTGATGCAACTGTGACTAACACGCAGTCTTGCCAAGTCTCACGCATTTAGGGTTAGTCTCACACATTTTTATTTTTCATTTTTTTTGTATAACAGACCTACACAAATTGGCACGGCAGTAGTAGTAAATACAAAAAATGCATATTCATTACTAACACTACTTCGAAGCGACTAACAATTGTTCTTTCGAGGTGCAATTTCAGAGCTTAAAATGCACAAAAATGTCTTGGCTGCCAGGCCTGTTATAAGTGAGCTTAGTGACACTGGCAGTTATTTTTGGGTGCCCACCATAGCTTTTATTCATATGGTATGCAGCATGCAGGTAGCATATTCACTGGTAATTTTTTTCCAGCTACCGTAGTTACCAATGTTGAAAAGGTCAGTGAAACAGAATATTATTATGCTTACCGTAAGACTTCTGATGGAAGCTTTTACCTTTTATTAGAACATTTGACTTACTCCTGACTTGTATTTTTTTGAGACCCGGCTACTATTTGCAGCCTCGGAAACCACGTCTGGTAACATCAAGTTCGGTATTACTGACTTGATTTTTAGGCACAAGATATTTCACCGGCTGCCGGCCAAATAGGTTATATGACCGGTCAAATGTTGTCACCGGTCAAAGACGCCCAGTCATGACCGGTTGACCGGTCATGACCGATCCAATATCCAGCCATGTGACGGCCAGATATAGACCGGTCACCGTCTTAGCCATTACGTACCTAAACCTAACCCAAACCCTAACCATAATCCTAAGCCCTAAACAGTACACCTTAATATTCATGCTAATTTTAGTTAATAGTGCGTATACTGTGTTTAATGTCATTCGCAAGGGGGTGATTGTGATTTTTTGTTTTGGCCAGTCAGGTACCTCGTAGGCTATTTGACCGGCTGTCGATCAAATAGTCACCGCACTTTTTATTGTTTTTATTTTTCCATATGCAAATGGAATGATGCATGCAGAGCAACATAACTGAACTGAACTGAAGCAGTAATGCATTACAGTTGGCACCATTTAGTGGCATCCAGTGACCACAGGTCAGCCAACGAACTTGCCCTGCTTGCTCATTGGTCATTTCGTCAATCCAAGCTATGTCAGTTCAGTTCAGTTATGCTGCTCTGTACGTGCTTATAGGTTTATTTGCGGAATACTACTGTATCAGTTCACTGTACCCTCTTGCCCTGATATTGTTTGCAGGAATGGCATTTCCTCCCAAAATATTTGGGTGTTGGCATGCCCTCGCATTCTGCATTTCCCCTTGATTAGGCCTATTACACCACTGGCCGGTTAAATAGGTTGCATTAACCCTACATGCGATGCATTTTTAGATCAAAATGTGCAAGAAATGCGAATCTGGTATCCTAGTGCCGTCTTGTAGCGTCAGTAGGCCTAGCACTGCTGCTTGGCTTCCTACTTCTACTCTTTCTTTGACTGCACAAGAGCCCTATAGGCAGATTCTGACTGACTGTAGGCTCCTATACGCAGCGTGTGCCGGAGCAACTAGTTTGTCCTTGCGATTACTGCTAACTGTTTTAAAGTGTTTTTAATCCTCCTTGCAGTAAGCATGCTTTCGCAAAACGTCTACCTTCCAGCGCTTGAAATCATCGACAGAAATTGACTCGCTGTGTGCACGCCGCTATGTTGTTTACTGCAATTGGTACAGTTGACATACTAGGTCACGCTGACCTACTTAGGTCATAGAGAATGGCAAACTCGCTTATTTCAGGGGTAACAAAGATTTATGCAAATTAGGCAAAGAATATTTAAATGATTTGCTATGCAAGTTCGGCCCTTTTTGTCTACAACATTTTAAAACTTTCGACATATAATAGGCCTTTCTACGGGTAACCATCGCTAAGTTATCAACGCTCAAACAGGTCCGGTTTTTTGGCCCACCCTGAAATAATAAGTCCCACCTCAGTGGCACAGCAAGCACAATGCAGGCGGCAGCTGACAAGGTGGCAAGAACAAGAAGGCAAAATACAGGCAGCTGGCCAACAGCCACATTTATATCACTTGCCACCTGGAACCAAGAGGCAATGCAATTAGTGTAGGAGATGGGCCGATGTATCACAACCATGACTAAAGATGCTAGGGAAATAACCTATTTTTACACGCAAAAGCAGCTACTGCTTTCAGCGCATCTTAGCCATCACAATTCTGTCCGTCAGTCTGTCACACGACTGGATCAGTCAAAAGCGGTGCAAGCTAGGATCACCAAATCTTCACCGTCGGCTGCCTGGAAGATTTGGTGATCCTAACTTCCACAGTTTTTGACTGATCCACCTGTGTGACGAATGGATGGACACACGAATGGTTGGACCAAGAGACAGAATCGCGATGGTTAAGATGCGCTGAAAGCAGTAGCTGCTTTCGTGCGTAAAAAGAAATTTTGAGTAGATCAAATCGAGTTGATTGGCATTTGGTTTCATACAATGGTTTTTACATTCAGTCTAATGAGGCTGGTGAACAACTCATGAATGGTGTTCATGCAATCAGCCCACAACTAAGGACAGCAGTAGATTATCATACGCTACTGTTGTTGTTGTTGTCTGACTGTGATGACGATAGTGAAGTTGGAGAGCTGCTTCTAGTACCGGTGGATGATGCGGGTCGACAGCTGCGCCTAGGGTTGCGTCTCATTGGCAGATGACAACGCTCCACGTAACTACGACGACGCGGCTTTGCCGGCTGCTTAACCACAAGCACACACGTTGTACTGCTGATGGTAGCAGTTGTTCTTATAGTTGTAGTGGTGTACATGTAACTACAACGATGTGGCTTCACCGCCAGCTTAAACCACAAGCACATACATTGCAGTAGTAGTAGTTGTTGTTCTTAGTTGTAGTAGTGTACACGTAACTACAACAATGATGATCTTTTTGCACTATTTGCACGTATTTGCTTAACAAACACACTCACACACTGTAGTAGTAACAGATGTTGTTCAAAAAAGATCTAAGGCTAAGTACAGCCCACGTGTATCCCTAATCATTATCACGAACAGTAATAAAGTGGCGCCATCTAACACATGACAAATCATGAATCCAGGCTAACTGGTTCAAATACTATCATGTATACAAGAGACAGCCAAAAACCCATATGACCTTGACATATAACTAGACCTGTCGAAGCGCTAATTTATTTAACGCGTTAACGGAATGCGTTAATTTTTTTACGCATGTGTTTTACGGCAACGCATTAATAATACATCATTAATATTGCTGATATTGTATGTGGACTAAACAAAGTCAAGTTGTGCCTGTGTCACAGAACCGTGACAGTAGTGACGGAATGACAACAATACAATTTTTAATTTCTTGAATAATATTTAATCGTCAAATAAACGTAGTAGCCAACCTTTAGACCAATGTAAGCCTCAAATCTACCTAAAATGGCAGTACTACATGTACTACATTGACCAACACCATTTATTACTACTCAGCTGAAAAGATGATACTCATTTTACTCTCCCACAGAGAGTAGAAAGCCAAGTCAACCAGAAAGATGTTGCAACTAAAAATGAGACTCTGTTCTTGATCCACTCTCCTACTGTGTGACGTTTTTCTGGTATCTTCCAACTTTTTTTACACTTCTCTCACTACATTATGTTCTGAACCCACCCACTGATTCGGGGTTTTCTCATCAGTGTTTCCCATTCCGATAAACGAATTTACTAGGTGCCAGTCCACCAAACCCCAACAGACAACGTAAATCAGCAATAGATGAGCACGTGATTCAGGCCAGCTTATTTCAGCAGCACGCATTTAACCCTTTTCCAGAGTTCCTGGAAGGACATGCGTTAGATTCGACTAACTGATCATAAAGACAACACGATAGTGTGATAATACACATACAGTTTGCTATTGTTCAAAGCCAGTAATCAGAGAAAACATACAAAACACGCCATCATCCCTGCCATCTTCCCACGTACTCTACTGGAAACTGTTTTATACACTGCCACTGTAAATAACATGGCCAATGCCAACTAGCTCAAATCTGGGGTTCAACGTATAAACTTGACCAAATGTTACCACAAACTAGCACACACAGTGGACAAACAATGGGTTATCGACAATAACCCGCAATTGACAACAACTACACTACACTGCACTAAACTACCAGATACAAAATCAGACTCAACTGTTCCAGATTTTGTAGAGCACAGAAAAAAAACAAGAAGGCAAACCTGACGAGATGATCTGGGCGGTGGAATCTGCTTGACATCCTGCATCAGTTGTGCCAACTTTCACACAGCCAAACACACAGTCAGTGTACGGACAACAACACACAGTGTAAGCTTATGGCAGCATCTTAGCTAAGCAGCACATCTGAGTGCATTCCCAGAGGGTTGGCTGCAACATCTAAGCACAGGTTTACAAATATTTGATCACCATGGCTATGTTTGGACTTTATTAACTACAGCATATGGCCATAAGTGATAACCAGCAAGTGGTCGACAGGATTAAATGCACATTTGTGAGAAAACGCTCGAGAACTGCATCTGGAAAGTGCAATTGATGAGTACAACCAACGGTTGTCCAACCAAATACTGAACTATCCCCAAGCAACACTGTTTTTCAACATTTTCTCGCAAACAAACGTTCCAAGATGACTAACTAACGTCAACCAACCGAATACTGTACAACGCAAATCACACAATGACAGAGCTGCTGCTATGACCAATTACAAGTCCACAACGTACACATCACCAACATTACAACACCAAGAGTACAATACATGCATCTAGACCAAAAGAACCAACACGGCCATGGTCACGGTGTTCACTTATCTCAGGTTCTTTAGTGCTAGATTTGCTTTAAACCAGCAAACACATTTACTCCTCGGATCTACAGCAAAAATGCTCCCAGTCTATTTAATTCGAGCATGATAAATAATCAGTAAGAACTGTTTGTATTAAGAAAAAGAATTGTCAAAAATGCCACATCACTTACAAACACTTTGTTCTCTTCAACATTCTTCATTCGTAATGCTTCGAACTCGCTCACCACTTTCTTCTAAATAATAACACAAACAATAAATAACAAATATGTTAAATCCCACTGAACATAAATATTTTTACCTGACATTCCGTAAAAATTTTGTGGAAATCTAAACATTTTGAATAGAGATATAAAAGAAAACATGAGTGAGTGTTTTCCTCTGAACATAGTGTACTAATGTGATATACCCATTAGAATACTGCTATACGGTATACAATGTACTAAGATAAAAGAAAACCTATAGTTTTATTTTTCCAGCACTTTCCGGTGGTCATTCACACTGTCCTGTGGTGTTCTGTAGTTTTCAGGCATAACCGGCTGATCAATCATGAGCAGCACTAAATAGTAAATACCAAAAACAACTGAAAACTACCGAAAACAACCAACTTGTTTTCGGTTAGAATCAGGTTTTTCAGTACCAAAAACTACTGCAAACATTTTCGGTAGTTTTTGGTATTTAATGCCACCCATCACGGATCAATCTCATCCTAGATCTTAAGCGAGATCACTGATTTCATTCTACACTGTGCTCAGAAAAAAAACACCCACTCACGTTTTCTTTTATATTTCCAAGGAAATGTTCAAATTTCCACAAAAAATTTCTGGAAGTTTTTAGGAGGAAACAAGTATTCCACCAGTATAAAAGTTAGATATTTTTTGCTACCAATGACGTCATATTTCCATGTTTGTAAACTATGGGTTTTAGCATTGAAAACATACCTTTGATAAAATGTGTGCACATCAGTAAGGGTTATGGAGCAGCAACTTTGTGCAAAATGTTTCCAGACAATACACAGACAACTGAATCTTGATGGAAGAAAATGTTTAAATAAAAAATTGAGCCGTATGACTGATAGCGGGCAAGTGGTCATCCATGCAGTGACGCAGTGTGCGTATGCTTGCCAACATCAGCAAAGTTGAGAATTTTGCACTCAGCCAAAAAAATAAATCATGAAAACAGTTCAAAATTGAAAACTGTGTAAGGAATTAGCATATTTTTGGGTTCAGTCAGCACAAAGACCAATTG
>Ga0209367_1004740_pt1 | contig 18856 bp, 19 predicted proteins | sample WorMetLIZISLAND2_FD_187412 | JGI IMG/M metagenome (GOLD analysis project Ga0209367, IMG submission 187412) | Marine gutless worms symbiont microbial communities from Max Planck institute for Marine Microbiology, Germany - Olavius geniculatus... ... | reverse complement strand
CTAGATCCGCGATGAACACAGTGGGTGATATTGGATCTCCTTGTCTTGTACCCCTGCTGGTTGCAAACCAGCTTCCTTCTTGCCCACATACTCTCACTGCTGCCTGAGCATTTTCATTGATGTCTCATTTTATTACGGAATACATGTATATTAAATCAAGTGTTTAGAAATGATGTCTTGTATCATACATAGTACAAGTTTTATCAGTCGCTCCTGCTTGGTAGCTTTGTCCATCTGTCTGTGTGTCTTTGTGACCGTCTTTTTATGTGGGCTTCTCACTGAAAAACAAAAAGGTGTAGAAAACCGAGATTGGTGTGAATGCTTCTATTGCTTCCCTCTGCAGGAGTATCTGGTGTGTCAGTTTTTAGCTCATTAGGCAGATGGCCGCACTATATGTCGGCACTGGGTCAACATACTTTTTTGATCGTGTAATGTATTTATGCTGTATATTTCTGTGCAGTTTGCGGCTGAGTATTGTGATGATTGTAGTGAGTCGGACATTCAGCTGTCAGCTGTCAGCTCATTACAGTTTGCCGGCACACAACATAGCGTCGTTGATCAGCCAAACATTGACCTCCAGGTGACATTAACTCAGCGCTGGCCGGGACTCAATGCACTACTGATTGACGTCGCTCCGTACTGCCTGTTGGCAAATGACTGTGACCTTGAGTTGACCTTGATCGAGGAGAACGGTGGCTCCTGGAGACTTCCTGCTGGCAAGACGTTCTCACCCCCTTTTTTCAATGAAGTCAGTTTTTTACTTTTTACATAACATCATGTTTGCTTTCAGTGCTTTAGCACTGATGGTTGGATTGTACGAATGGCATGCACTTTGCTCAAATTTTATTCTCTAAGAATTCCCCTTAAGTTTGCATTCTGTAAACATAAACCTGATAAACTGGCCTGTTAAAAAAATAGAAACTGGTTTATGTAAGGTTGTTGGTTACTGCTTAAATCTCTTATTGTGGCTTGTTTCGGGATGTATATTATTATCAGTGAGGTTATTGTGATGTCTGTTTCAGGAATCGTTTCAGGTTGGAATAAACCTGAGTGGTCGGTTGCACTTGTCGGATATTGTTCGTCTTCGTAATGAGGATTCTGATGCGAGTCCTTACCGGTCACTGTCTGAGCCGTTGATCTACTATGATGGACATATTCAGCTTGATATTCCAATTACAGTTGACAGTGTCGTTGTCCAGGCAAGTGATATTGTGAGCGGTTGTATTCTTTCTTATCGTAAGTTTATGAGCTGCAGATTGTTCATGATAAGTGCATTCATGTAAATAGTAGTGCCATTTCATTTATTATATTGGTAGTGCTTTATTTTGCAATATAGTGCAGATGTTCTGGATTCTTTTGCACCCTGATTCTCTTGTGAGATTTTGGCAGTATGTAAGTTGGCACTTACTTACTTACTTAATTAGATTAGTTCAATCTTCTTCCTCACTCCACTGCTTAATAAAAAGTTTATGGTGTCATCACCCTTTCTAGACCATTGAGCTGATAGGTGGTGACACCACCGAGTGTGACGCTTGGCCAGTGCAACAACCTATGGTGACTTTCTCAACGACCTGCTCAACACATAACTCAGTCTGGAGATGGAACTAATTGTTGTACCCCAAGCCACTTATGGCTTAAAGCTTACTGCTTGAAAAATTTTTGTTAATGTTTGTGTGTGAATTTTAATTTATCTATGTTGCTCATCTATCATCTATGACCTATACTGTGTTGGGCGGAACTTTAAACCCTACTCACTCACTCAGTCATTTATCGGAGGATTATAGTGGATGTAATATAACTGTAAATAAATTATTGTGTCATCTTGTAGCTGTGCTGCCTTACGTTGCACTCAACATTTCAGCATCGAATGAGAGTGCTCACTGTGCGTGAACGTTTCTGCATTGTCAACAGAACACCTTTCAGTCTCGATGCAAACTGTGTGTCTATGACTCTTAGCACTGTCAAGGTAACTCAGTTACAGTCCTGCTGTTATGCTGACTGAATCATTTTCATACATTTGATCGTGTTAGTAGGATGATTTACAGAAAATTCACAATGGCATTAGTGTTTCAGATTCATAATTCACAATTTTATTAGAACTAATATTAATGATGTTTTTTTAATACTCCTATATTAAGTGTGTTTTGACATTTGATATTTGTTGGAAGCCACTTTTATTTTTTGAATAGCTGCATGAGACATTTGTCGTTTTTAATAATTTTTGCCGCTCTGGTTCCTGTGGTTATTGAACATGCTGCTGGCGAGTCGTGTTAACGTCCACCACTTATGTTTGTGCTGGAGGAGAATATTTTGAGCACATGCTGTAATAAAGCTGATGTTATGTAACACATGACTTTTTGAGAGACAGTCTTGTTTATTGCTATTCAGTTAGTCATTTCTGAGCCGACGCATGCGCTACCCAGTATGAATTCATTTTTGTAAATGGCCAAACTACGACTTCTGCATTTCACGAGATAGTGTAGTGATAGTATTATGGTGAGGTGGGCAAAAACTACAGTCATTTATGTCAAGTTTTTTCTTGATGTTGCGTGCTAAAAATTATTAGAAATTGGCCAATTTTTATGGAGCAATTCTTTTTTGGAACACAGTGTAGTCATATCACCAGTAATGAATTGTACATTTGGTTTATTGTCATTGTTGATTGGGTTGATTGATATTACTGAGCTACAACATTTCCTTAAAGTTTACTCTGGTATTTGGGCCCATCTAAACAAATATGAAATAGAATATGTGTGCATGCCTGTGGTTGTATTTTTATTATACTGCTCTTGACCTGTACAAAATGATTGTGTTGTTTGATGAGGCTTCCGTGCTACAAACTGCTGGCGTCTCAGTGCGGCTGAAGGCAGCTGACAGTGGTCGAGCAATCCCACAATCGCTGCTGTTGTGGAACGTTGCTGAACGTTCCCACACGTCTGACACAGACACTTCGTCTGAACCTTATCATTCGACCTACGTCCAGTACATCAGCTTTCGACTTGCCGGCACTGCGAGTGAGGCTGTTTCAGTTTGCCTGTGGAGTCACCCAGTGAGACTGCGTATATCTGCGGCCGGCAAACGTCATACACTGGCTGTGCCTGTGACCAGCGATGAAGGACTCTCTGCGAGGGCATGCTGCCTGGTGGTCCAGTCAGACTCATCTCTTGTCTATTTCACACTTGCCGAGGACAAGTTTCCTTTCATAGAGTTACAGAATAATTGTGACGTTCCGTTGTACTACGGTCAAGCTGCTACTGACACTGCAGGACTTGAAGGTGCACTAGTTTACTGCTACCATTACTACTTACTTACTCTCTGCCTGGTGTACTTTGCCTTCTGATATTACACCAGAATAAGATCGAGAACCTTTAATCGCATGGGTGCAAAATAAACATGCAATACATAATGATAATAATAATAATAATTTTTGATCTTTTTTATATGTTAGAATATATTAATTAGCTGTAATTATGTACTTTATAATTTAGTGTTTTGTGTATTTGACCAATTTTCTCTTATTGACGTACATCTTGTAGTCTAAAGAGGTTGGGTTTTATGCAATTAAACAGAATTTGTATTAAGTTGTGAATTTTTTTTAGTTTTTTCGTGCAGATTCTGACAAAAAGTTATATGTGCTTATAGTATGTATTGAATGTGTTTTGTGAAACTGGTTGGACATGTTACAGATGTGACAGTGCAAGAGGAAGTCGAGTTGATATCAGACTTGCCGATGGTTGAAGCTCATTCGTCCTCATACTACACTCCACCATTCCTCAATATGAAATTTCCTGAACTAGTCGGATCTGTTGCGGCAGAAACAAAACTCCATCTGGCAGGAGCATCTCATGGAAATACAACATTGTGGAGCCAGGCGATCGATCTGGATTTTGAGCATAGCATTTTCGTTTGCATTCCCGAAGTCTTTGATGTCAGAGTGTCAAGCTCTAAGATTGGCCACACTCTGTGCGTTTCCATAGATCCAGTCAATCGCGCAGAAGTCTCAGCTAAAGAAATACGAAGTCGGATCAAGTCTCGGGGATCAAGCCAGCCAAGAGAAATGTCGGTCGTGAAAGCAGCAGATGTGAAGAAAGTTGAACCTCAGAGAAACAGATCGGCTCTGAGTCCTAAGATGCGCCAATCTGCCACTGTCAAACTTGCTGAGCATCATTCACACAGAAATGACCTGCAGCTATTTGTCAGTTGCTTGTTTCAGCAAGTCGACATAGTCCTTCTTGACGAACAGAGTTCTGTGACATCGCTGCAGGAGTTCATGTCTGTGACTTTTGAGTCGGTCGGCATTTTGTTCTACCCGATCATGGACGTACCTCATTCAACGACGGATCATATTCGACATCTCCAGCACGTGAAGTTAAGTGCTCGTAACGTTCAGATTGACAACATGATGTACGGGAAGGCCAGCTATGATTTCCCGGTTGTCTTGCGAGCCAAAGCAGACCGTAATGTATCAGCACATGTGACGAAAACACCGCTTTCTGTTACGAGAAATCTCCGAGAAAAACTCAATCATCTGGCGAGTAGCAGTCTTGTCAATGTGCATGTTGAGTTATTTAGTGGTGGTCATGGTTATATTGTCCAGGCCGTGTTTGTTTCAATGAGGCCTGCCGTAGTCTACGTCGAGGATGTATATATTAGTAATCTGCTGAAGTTAATCGACTCATTATTTCCGTGGACAACGAAAGCTAGCCACTCGACTGAAAGAAAATTTCCAGCAAACATTACAGCCACAGCCGACTCACTGTGCTTTCCAGTTTGCCTGCAGCGGCTGTGTATTGAAAAGATTGATTTGATGGTCAGTGTTCATGCGTCGTTAAAACTCTACATAGCATCGGACGATGCTCCGTTGATTCTGGGTCAGTTTGAGCAGACAAATCTGTGCACAACTGCGCAGCAGCTGACACGTGTCATTGCTATGCATTATGCGGCATGTGCTTTGTACAGAGCAGGTATGGAATTTTGCTGCTTTTTACTTTAGGTATTGTTTAGCAGTATATTTGTTACACGTGCATTGCTCTACTTTTTATCTTAGTGGTTAGCATATAGCATTTTTGAGTCTTTTGTGTTATTAACAAATGAACAGTCATATCTTTATTATGTGTTGCAAGCAGGATTAAAAATTGCGAATTATATTTAGTAATATATATAGGTTTCAGCACAATCTAGAATGTATTATGCTAGTGTAATGAGGGATAATACACTATAGACTGTATTGAAACATACTTATTTTTTGACTGTGGTTGACTGTGTGTTTTGCCTGAGAATGGATGCTGTACACAGATCCAAGCCATGTTTCGGTCATCATGCTTGAGTGGAGTGAGATTATGGACAGTTATATAACTTCAGACACTGCTGTGAGATGTAAGCAACAAAAGTAGGTTATAAAATGATAAAATGTTTCTGCTTGGGATTTGTTGCAGGCTTGCTTGTTGGATCGTTAGAAATTCTGGGCAATCCAACAGGCCTGGTGAGAAGTGTAGGCAATGGTGTCACAGATATGCTGAGTTTGCCATATCAAGGCTTGACCCGGGGTCCAGGTGAATTTTTCGATGGAGTCCGTCGAGGCACCGGCTCTCTTCTGTGGCATCTGTCAACAGGTGAAATTGCAGCTAATTTCTCACAATTTTTTTTCTAAAGTGGACGTTGTTTGTAATTGTGTTGTTGCATGTTACAGTCATTTTAAATTTTGTTAGCTGCAATGCATGAAGATTCTCTAAAAAAGGTCATTTAATTTTAAGTATTTAATTCAGTGTTATGATAAGTTTTTTTAAGTTTTTAAATAATTTGGATATGTTCATTTTAGAACTTGATGGCAATTTTGAATACATGAAACTTTGTGGAAGCAATATGTGCCGGTGTGAAAGTGATCAGAAATGAATTGGGAAAACTTTATATGACTGACTGAACGAAATAGTTAACTTTTTATTGATTGTTGAGTTATTTGTTTAAAAGTTAGTAGCAAATGAGATGTAATGTTGCATTTTGGTTTAGAATTGTATACTATGTTAAAATAATAGGTTATTTGATGTCCAGGCACTCTGACGTCAATTACGAACTTTGCATCGAGTGTTTCACGTAACATGGAGAGGCTTTCATTTGACGTGGATCATATTCAGAGAAGTGAAATTCTGCGTCGACACAAGCCAAGCCACGTGTCAGAAGGCCTTTGGAATGGGCTCAGTGGCTTGGGTCTAAGTATTCTTGGTATGTGTCTGCTTGTTTCTAAAGGTATTCTTTATACATTCTTTGTGTTATGTGCTGTTGTTTCGTTGGTGTATTCTGTATGCTATATCCAACATGCAATGTCAGCCGATGTTTTTACTCTGCAAGGTCTTCTTCAGTGGTGTGATTTTGATCTTCTGTGATTTAGAAGTTGATCTTTGTGATACTATTGTTAGTATTGTGAGTGAGAGAAATGTATTGAAAGAATTATGTCTTGATAGAAAGGATGTTTTTATTATTGATTGCTGTAAAAATGGTTACTTTAAATTCATATAGCACGTTCTAATTTCACTCATCAGCCTAATTTTTTATACTTGCGGACGGTTTAGACTTTAGATAGGTGCCTGTTTAGCAAGGGATATCTTGGAATATTTTTTCTCAGTTGAGGCTTTCCCTGGTGCTTAATCAGCAGTGTCTGGGTTCTGATAACATTATTTATGTCAACCTGTGTCATTTATTTAATATTTTTTTGTGATTTTTGACACAACTTGGAAAATTTGCTGAATGCAGAGAATAAATGAATAGATGTGTGCTGCATTGCCCCCAATTTTTAATTGGGAAGGAGACCAATTGTTATGGAGCATAAATGCCAGCTCAGACACTTTTACTTTTCATTCAGCTAGTATGCTGAGTGAATTGAGGGTTATTTGCAGTTAACATGCTGAATAAATGACTTACTTACTTAGGCTGGTGGAGCATGCAACGTGAAGTGTTAGAATGTACATTTGAAAGAAGAATGAGGAACAAAGTAGTAGAAAGACGATTCCAGAGAAGTCTCGATGGAATGGTGCTGAGGAGGATATGAACAGTTTTGGATCATGTACAGGTTAGGAAGAAATTGGAAAGAAAAATTCTGGAGGTAAGTAGGTTCAGCATCAAAACGGCGTGTTAATGTGACATGTTGTGTTAATTATCACGTTGTAGGTGCACTGGCGGGTATTGCTGATCAGCCGCTGCAAGTGTTCACACGTGCACAGACTGGCGATGGTGGCAGCATGTCAGGTACAGCCACTGGTTTGGTCTCCGGCATTAGCAAGGGTCTGATTGGAGTTGTCACTAAACCGATCGGGGGTGCGGCCGAGTTTGTTTCACAAACCAGTCTGGGACTCTTGCATCACGTCGGCGTGATGGCTGATTGCCGCCGCAAACACTTGTCCACCGAGATACTTCTCAGCAGCTTCCGAAACAGTTTGGCTAAATATTACGAGTACGTTTCACCATTCTCATTTGCGTTATTGTCTTTGCAGTAGGATTGTGAGTGAAATCTGCATGTGCAGTTGTTCTACTGTGAAACTGGTGTCCGTAGGTATGTTTAAGTGCATATTCATACACTTTACTTAGACGTTCTTGTTGGCTGGTTTTGCAGTTGGTACAATTTTGTACTTTGATACAATTTTTCGAATAAATTTCAGAAGGTGAATCTTTGTGTATTATTAGTATTTGTTATTTTTGGTCTGAAGTTTTGGTTTTTGGCAGAATTCTTTTCTGTACTGTACGTATTTTATACTGGATTTTATTTATTTAACTTTAATCCTCTTTCAGTGAAAGACCATGCAACATGAACTGCAAATGAACACATATTTTTTTTTCTGCCACTCTCTTATGTGACATATAAAATTAAAATCTAGTATAAAAAATTGTTTGTGTTGCTCGTGAAGTCCAGTATGAAATGATTGCTAGTAAGTATGCATGACATAAGAATGCTTGAATGCGTGGTTAATGCATGACGTTTAGTAAAAAAAGATTGCTTGTATATTATCTGAATATGAAGTCTAGTCTAGATAGTGTTTCTATGAAAAACATTTTTGATGTTATGTGAGTTCTTTTGTTGCTAAAATTTCTGGATTACATATGCATGCAGCTTTTGTCCATAATTTTAGGATTGTTTTGTTGGAATTAAGTTTTACAAGTTATGTTATTTGGTTAATTGGTTATGTTTGGTTGTTGACGAGGAGTTTGCTTGCACATAGCCGTGTGCTGGCAGTCGTTGTTGCTGACGCCGATGGAGCGTCATCACCGTCATTAAGTAGCTGTGTATCGCTGGTGCTTACACAAGAACGTGTCGACATCTTTGACACTGACACCGACACTCAGCTGCAGTCGTTCACAGTTGCTGACGTTGACTGTCAGCTGATGTGCTCTGCCACGGACACACGTCTCTTGTTCTCTCGCAAACTTGCTGCAGCAGTTGTCGTAAGTTATAATGTTTAATTCATTTCATTTTGAATATTTTAGAACTTCTACTCAAGTGATTGAAAGAATTTTTCTTTTAGTTTTGGAAACTGAATTTACTGTGTAGTGTGGAAAATGGGCCAGTTAAACATGGGTAAATTGTATACTAATTGTATACTAAGCCAGTATGAAACGGTTATTTTTGTTAATAGCAATATTTTAGTAATGCTATCAAAATTGATAATTTTTGGTCACTTAGAAGATGTTGTTAGCGTAACAGGTAATAACTATGCTAGTAGGTAGCTAAGAATGGACTACAGAGTGTTTTTGTGAAAAACATCTGTGTAATTTATTTACTTCACTAGCATTTTTTCATGATATTTGAGTTTTTTTGTTGCCAAAATTTCTGAATACACATTTTTATTCAGAATTTAAGGATAGTTTTGTTAGAATTAAATAATTAACTAGATAAGCAGTCATAGCCCGCAGGTACCTCTGCCAAGGCAAAGCTATTCGCCAGGTGGCGTCACCATCTTCGCTTTGCCAGCGGTTCCCGTATGCCCCTTTTAATGCAAATTTCAAAGTGGTCCAGAATCCAGGATTCCTGCCGGATCATGCCCAAAATTGAATCACTCGTAGTTTATGCCATGCCCGACGTACCTTCAAAGTTTCAGAAAGATCCATCCATAACTTTTTGAGTTATCCTTCTGAAACACTAACAAACATACAAACTCCGGCAAAAACATTACCTCCTTGCCAGGGGTAAAAATTTATTTGACAAATAACATAATTTGGTTAAGTAGTTAATGAAGTTTTATTCTATAAGAATGTTCCTTTGCCAAATTGTGTGCTGTGTTCTTGTGTGTATAATCAGGATGAAGATGACACACTAGTGAGTCGAGAGCGAGTCGCCGATTTCATCAGCAGAGTGATGCTGGTGCAAGAGGATGCATCTCTGGCTCATTCTGTTACTGCTGACGTGAAGTGTGAATTTACTGCCTGTGATGATTATGAAGCAAGACACTTTTTCTCCCAGTTCCGCATTGTTAAGAACATATCGTCTGGACATGGATTTGTTATTTGACTGTTGGCAATTTGGTGGTGTAACACTTGCAGAAAGTGTTTTTGTATTTTCTGGTTTCACTCCATTTTGTACCATGTTCAAGTCTTAAATTTTTTCATTAAGTGTGATAAGTAATACAGTGTGAACAGAAACTTAGAGTATGTATCGGTGTCTAAAACTAAAGTTTTCTTGAGACGTTCACTGTGTTTTGTAGCTGGATGTAACATCTGCTCTGCTGTTATTTTACTGATAACTGTTGAGCTCAAGTGTATCATATTCTAGAGCACCTCGTTGTAGACATTCATGAAGTAGTTAATTAATTAATACAGAACTTAGCTGCTGGTTATGTAGAATGGTTGTACTGGAACTGAGCCGTCACTTTGTACATCGTGGGTGTATTTTGGTGTTGGTCCAATACATGACTGTGATAGTATTCAGCACAGTGACTGTGATATTGTAAATAGGCTGCAGGTTAATTACTTGTTATGGCAGGCTGTTGGTTAGTTGGTTGTGCTAAGGTATTGCGTGGTTATGGTATTCATTTTTGTTAAAGAATGTGTTTTTGCAGTGAGTGTCCACTGTTCAGGCATGCTTTGGAATGCATTAAAAACATTGCAGCAATCTCCATTATATAAACATGATGAAACAAACGTTCAGTTAAACAGCAACAGAAAAATGAAAATAATTAAGTTTTTTGTTCCACATCTGCACACAAGATTACTAATACATTTGTATAGGCCTATGCACTTTTCTGATAAAAAAATATCAACCACTACTTATCACATGATAAAATTGCTAATTATTAACCAAATCAAATAAAAGATGTAAAGTCAAACGAAAAATTAGTTAAATAAGACAAACTTTACACTGAATAATGATAGTCATTAGTCAAATGAACAGCATAAGGTGGGAAAAAGTGGAGCAAACAATGGGATCAAATCAAAGTCTGCAGAACTTTATGCACTTGGATGAGCAGACAACAGACCTATAAGTAGTAAAATATCAGCACAGCCTGATCTTAATCGGACACTAAGGGCGAGTTTCTGGTGATAACCAGTGATGCTCCAACTGACAGACCTATAAGTAGTAAAATATCAGCACAGCCTGATCTTAATCGGACACTAAGGGCGAGTTTCTGGTGATAACCAGTGATGCTCCAACTGACCGATACTAACCGAGTAATTAACTAAAAAAAATGCTGAAACTCGGTCTTAATGAAACAAAGGTAACTTAGTGCTGACTAGACAGAATGAGTACAGCATAGTATAAAAAATGTTCCATTCTGAAAACATAATACAGTAAACTGCCGTAGTACCAAAAATTTTGCAATGTACAGCGTGGAAAAGCCACGAGTATTCGTATTTAACAAGACAGTAAGTGACAGTATACTAGGTCATAGCCAAGTGCTGCAATGCATCACTGAGATGACTTAATTTGGAGATCAGATGAATGAGTGATGTGAAATTGAAACGTTTAAGTCAAAACTGACAGTGGCATTGTGGCAGCTAAGGAGGCAGTTGCTCCATGTAAACTTTTGGCTGATGGAAAATATTCTTGTCAGAAAATTTTCATTTAAAAATGCAAAATGTGGGGCTGAAAATAAAACAATATTGGAGAAATTTAGAGGAAAAATTAAAATTCTGAGCACCCTTGATCTCCATCGGAAATTTGTAAATGTCACTTTCTGTTGGAAATTTGCTGTGTTGGTCAAAAAATTGCAACTTCATGACTATATACTTTTTTTCAACCGAGGACACCACTGAGTAGTGAGACAAAGGCTTGAGTACAAGAAAGGATGCACACATTCATCTGGTGGTTATTCATCTGGATTTCAGAGATCAAGCCAGTAGGTGTCCCAAGTAAAACAGAGTAACTAATTAACAACAAAATACAACAAATTACGTCGTGGTGGAAAAAAGCTATCATTTTTGTTATTACAGCAACTTTCTACTGTCCATCATAATCTCAGTTATTGACAGACATGGTCACTTTGATAAAAAGATGGTACACAAAATATTGGTTTTTACCAAACAACACAATACAAAGTAGTACAAACACTTGCCACTTTTTCTGCACTGACCCCGAAGCATACAGAGGCTAAACATAGGCACATCTTAAAGGACGTATGCCACCTTCTATTAGTGATTAATAGTAACTTTGGCTTTATTTCTCATCGTTTCCGAGATAAATGTACAAAACATCAGTTTATACACTTGTTAATGGCGACATGCAATGACTGACACATTGAAAACAGCAAAAATCATAAAAAGGTGATATTATTCAACAGCACATTGACAGTTAGGCGATGTGATGTTGAGTGATATCACACTAGTATCAGGCAGCAAGGCCCATAAACACAAACAAGAAGGACAGACAGACACACAGACAGACAGACATGCACAGAAAGAAACATGGAAATAGTAAACATATTTGACAATATACAATTTCTTTACACACAATGTTTATTTAGTATTTACACTGCTCACATCAGTACTGTGTGCGGTTTTCGAGTGAAAACTGAGATGCAGTTGGATTTGTAAACTGGTATGCTGTCGTGAAGCCGTTCGTCTTTCTCTCCCTCTTCTTTATGATATACAGCGAGACTGAAAGTATCATGCCAAGCACCTGCATAGCACATTCTAACTTGATATAACAAAGGTACATCTTTGGGCATAATAACAACTTTAATGTATCGGTTTATTATTACTACCACAATGCCAAGCCAAAACAGACAAAGAAGTTTTGTACAGTGTGTATCAGCCAACCTGTGCCTACTGTTCGAACCTGTTTTGATATATGGTGTGCTACAAAATGCTGCTTACTTATTCACTAAATGCACTGATGAATAACGAAAACCATTCAATCAGCATTGCAGAATAAGGGTACACAATGTTGTTTTCAAATACCCAGAAATTGAATTACAAAACCTTGCCAATGAATCAAATGTTTCACTATGCATAAATAACATAGCTAAAACTATGCAAGCAACAACAAAGAAAATATAGCACAACCAGTGGTGGACTAATTAATAACACCCAGCAGGACCCCTAGACCTTACAGGCCTCTCATCCTCTAAGTTGTTGTGATTTGTGATTATTTAGCTGAACTTACCAACAATATAGCAATTGTGGTGCCGACACCAACCAACACAGAAAACCACGACACAGTGTCATTGATCAAATAGTCCTGTGCTGCTTCATAGCAACCCTACAGACAACACAACATCACTTTCTTAAAGTTGAACAACTACTGGAAGGGTGTTTGTTCTAATTCTAAGACAGTTAAAATAATTTGTTTTAGGGTCGCACTGGATCCAGAATGTTTGGATCTGACCAAATCCTTATCCAATCGGGATTCACAGATGCAGGCTACAGCTGAACCAGATCCTATCTAACTGTTATTACTGTTATGTTATGCATTTCTTACATTCATTTCACACTTGTACAAACCCATTGTGATGATGTACAATGTCAAAAACTACCCAAAGTCAGCTTCCAATTTCAAACATTTTATCTTGGCATCAAGAAAACATGACCAAACCCAAATGACTATCCATCAGTTATGCACTCTGCCATCTCAGGATTAAAACTTACCTGTTCACAAAAAATTCTCTGTTTCACAAACAGCTGCTTTCACAAACATGGGACCTTTCCTGATGGCCCACACTTGAGAATTATCATTTATAGTTTTTTTCATCAAAAGTTTCCATAATTAGTTGATTTGTATGTCATGAATACAGTATAAATATGTCACTTTCTGTATCAAAATATTACATAATGCTATACTCCCAAATATTAAAAATACAGAGAGCAAAAGTGGAATACTCTGTAATTGAGTGCTGAATTATGTGTTCCAGCATACTGGCTGCCTTGTTTCCGGGCTGGCGGCCCATCGGTAGTGGTCTGGCACTTTAGCAGGTTTGCTTCCGAAATTCCACCATTTGAATCCAACACACAACAGGACTGTGGAACGTATGGCCTGGGATTCTCCTTGCTACCTGAAAATGATGTAATGCAGAACAAGAATAATTTTGAAATAATGATTAATAATTTTATAATAATGACCGCAGACAATGTTGCATATATACAGACTATCAATAAAGACATAATACACGGACTTCAAAAAATACAGAAATTTTTAATACTGCAATACTGTATCTACTGATTACGAGTAGGCCTACACTATAAATGGAATTGTCCGAGACATTGGGTGAGGTCAAGTTTTGCCAAGACTTTAGTCTAATAGGCATTTAATGTCTAAGACTAAAGTCTTGACTTGACTTTGGTCCAAGACCAAAGTCAAGACCGAACTTGACCTGACTTTGGTCTAAGCCCAAAGTCTAGACCAAAATCAAAATTAAATCAGCTGGCAATTTTTAATGTAAAAACAACACAATTATGACTCAGCTTGACCAAACGGACGTCCCAGTTCATTATTTGAGCAAAATATTTACTTTATAACCAGTAAAATAACGTGCGGCATCTGGTAACTAATAGGCATTTTGTTACTTACTATTTACCGGCGTTAACTACACAGACGACACTAGCATAAGTAATGACGTCATCGCTGGCACAGATATTGCACAAAATTCCTTTTATATACATAAAATGGCCATATAGGCAAACAAAGTAATATTGCACACATCACCTGATCAATATAGGTATGGAAAACACTCCTATAATGTTGATTTAACTAATCGTATTATTGCAGTAATTCGACAGTTGCGTAAAAAAAGATAGACGACCGCAAACAAAAGTCAAGTCTAAAGTCAAGTCTAAAGTCAAGTCAAAAGTCAAGACTAAAGTCAAGCCCAGCTCGTAGATAAGCCCAAAATCAAGACTTTAGCCTAAGACTAAATCTTAGACTAAAGTCTTAGCAAAACTTGACCTCAACCATTGACTGCCATGATGATGCAGAAAATCAGACATTTCCCAGATATGCACACAAGAGCCACCATGCAGTTAAATTCTTAACATGCAAAGTAATAACCAGTGCCATATACAGAAGTTCATAAAGGGGTCCAAGTTTCTCCCTTCCTTTGTCCCACTCAGCCTTCATTCCTTTCCTTTCTCTGTAGTCTATGCTCCTCTCCCCTTTTCTGTGTTCAGGAAGCAGACAGTCAGTATTTAGTGCATACTGGTCTTCACAAAACCACAATGGCTAGTCACAGTAACACATTTTTGTCAGCACTGAAGAGCACTGCAGCATTATGACTATGGTTCATGTATAACAATGCAAAAAGTAATTTAAGTGGCTTGCTTGACAAGTTCTATGTGGGTTGAGAGCATGATATTGCCACAGAAATACAGCATAAAGTTTAGCCAGCCCAGCAGATGGATAATTAGCATTATCAGTTACTGCAGTACTTGCCTGGTGTTCCTTCCTGTTCCTTATACCACCGCGAGTCATGATATAAATCCCAACTCTGATCATCCACAGAACAACACTTCCACTACACATAGCCATCAACCACATGAGAAATGTTAGTCGATCACTTAAACTACCAAGTATGTAAAAACAGAAATGTAAATTAAGGTACATGAAAACATGAACATAATACTAAGTACAAAAGGTTCACACATGCAAACTCTAACTACAGTAATGCAAACTAAACCTAAACCCTGGTTTATGCAACAAAAAACAAATTGCGCTTATTCTCCAGCTCCCAGGACCTGCATGAGACCCCTATTGAAGTTAGCATTAAAAAAAATACACAACGTGATAAATATACACAGTCTTTGTTCATATTCTTACATAATGCATTCACAGTCTTTTTTCTTACCAGTTTCTGTGCTTTGTCCCAACTATCTGTGACCTTGCGGTTCCAAGAATTGTCAAGATGAACTCCATAGACTTTCTGCAATGTTGATTCCATCTGATGCCGAACTTCTTCTGTTAGCTGCAATTATAATGCTCTCAAGATTACATTGCTTTGAAACAAAACCGAATGCCAGACATTTGGCCTGTTGCAAAACTACAATTAAACTACAATACCCAAACAAAATATCCAATGTTGTGAAATGACTGGCAAACTAGGACTAAAATTCTGAAACAAACAAAGGAGACTCGAGCTTTCATTTACTAAAAATCCATTTATTTTTATTTGTGCCAAGCAACAAATAAAAAGTTGAGAATGTGTCAATTCTGTGTTAATTAACAAAAGCACATAGAGCTGTCAAGGAAGCAAACTATGTACGAGAGCCACAGCTGTGTTTAGTAATACCAAAATCCAATAGTAATGCAAGTCAGCAAACATACCCATGTTTTGAAAACCAGAGCACAAACAACTCCAGCTGCCATAAGACAGAAAACAGTGACGATGAGGCCAATGTACTGAAACAACACATTCAACCCACACTCAACCAATCTACACCACTTTGCCACAACACAGTTTACTGTTAGATTACACTGCTTGCATCCAATCTAGCGTAAAGAAACATATTACAATACAGCACAATAATTAAATAAAAAATTACACGCAATTGACAAAAATCAAGGCCAAGATATGTACTGAAGAAGCTATTCTCTACCAAGAACAATTTCTTCATACCACGCCATAAGGTTTCACTCGGTCTATAATGGCAAAAATAAATCCAAGGATTGCTAACAACAGGAGCAGGCAGCCAGACACAATAACGAGGTAACTGGCTGCGACGACCATTTCAGTGCCAAGCACAGCACTCACAAAGTCAATCTGAGTGATATGTAGGAAAATGAACACACCAACTACAGTCGCAGCAGTCAGCTGTAAATACACACACATACACACACAAACAGTCATCATCATATTCTAGACATCTACTAGATACTATCCTGCACCAGTTTCAAACAATATCTGGAATTGACAACTCAAGATTACCAGTTCACAACAGTTTATGAAATACTACACTTTCCATTTCTTCCCTTCACAAAACAGTAAAAATCTGCTGCTACCATAAGCTGGTGACGATACATTGCATTAGCTCGAATACACAGTCTAGTTACTTTTCAGGTACTGGTACTGGTATTGGTATCAGAAGCTATCAAAAGTCAGCAACAATCCCATAAGTATATGAATTTTAAAAAATATTCACTACGCATAATAAACAGAACACAACTTACAGCAAAGACAATGTTCAGAACGATCATGCAGTATCGTAGGCAAGCACCACAACTTCTCCTGCGTTCCATCTCATAACTCATAGTGCTGATCATTGTGGCAAATTTGACGTATTCTATCGACCAGTAAGTATAGAGGTAAATTTAATATCTTCAATCACCTAAAAACCACAAAAAAATTATACATGATAAAAATAACATCAATATAACAATACCATAAAATAATACCTCTTTACTGCTTCATCATTTTGTATAATACATACACACAAATTATTTATAGTGGACTAATGTTTCAGAAAAACTGCTAAACCTCTGTAGGTAAGCCTGTGAAAATAAGAGCATCCCAGAATCGACAGCCAGCGACCAGGAAGGCACAGTCGCCCATGGTCACTAGTCGCGTTGACCGACAGTCAGTAGAGCCGACGATGATGAGCGCAGGCATCGGCGGTCAATCGGCAATGTCGTTGGCTAGGTAGCATGACACCAGACCACGTAGACACCGGAAGATGAGAACGGCAAGTTTGAAGTCAACACGCTCTCTGGACCATAGTCTATAAAGCTCTTGCAGAAAGAGTGTAACATGTTGGCACCGACCAGTCTGGCAGCAGCAGTAAGCAACGACTGTAGTCGATCGGGCTGGTACTCAGAAAGTCTGGTGAGCGTGGCATTGCTGTAGTGTAGATGCAGCATAACGAGTAACACGACCAGCGATGTGACAACAGATATGAATACATACCAGGTAACATACCAGGTGCAGCCGCACCTGGACCGGTAGACGAATCTCCGGAGCTGGTTCAGCCATAGGGCTAAGCAGATCGGTTAGTCCATAAAGAAGCCCATCGAAATCTTTTGTGTGCTCGAGACCATTCTTGAAACAATGAATTGGAGTGTATGACACTTTGCTGCAAACCGTTCCACCGATCAATCACCCTTGAAGAGAAGAAGAAATGTCTAATGTCCAGATGGCATCTGCATTTTGCAATCTTGGCGGTGTGTCCCCGTGTTGGTAACTGACGTACTAAGAGTGAAGAAATCACTGAACATAGCTGAAGATAATCCTTTGTACATCTTGAAAACTTGCAGCAAATAAGCTCTGCTTCTTCTCTCTTCCAAGGTCCACAAACCCAACTGCCGTATTCTTTCATCGTACGGTAATTTTCTTGAGGCCAGAATCATTCTCGTAAGCCAATGTTGGATTCTTTCCAACAAAAACACAACCTCATGTGCCTGATTCTCCATGACATCGCTCAGCGTTCCTGGCACCTGGATGCATGACCACACACTTGATCGTATTGAATGGCATCTGCCACATATAAGACCAGTCTAGCACTCTATATGAAGATCCTGCTGAATAATTTCTCTATCTTTGCCGCCATTGGCTTTCCCGAGCACTTTAGTGTCATCTGCAAATTTCAATATCGTACTGACCAAGGCAGAATCCAGATCATTAATAAATATCAGAACTGGACCCACAGGAGTACCCCTGTGCTACTCTGCTAATAACCGTTCTCCAAAAAGATTTACATACGAATCACCGAATGCTGCATGTCTGGCGCAGAACCGCAAAACAGCCAGATAGAGTCTGTGATGCAAACAGCAAGATATAGTCAGCACCAACTCTGATGGCGGTAGTTGGCAGTAGGTGACGCCAGACTATCTCCGTCTTCGATGTTTATAGAGCTCTGTAGGCAGTTCGAGTGCATCCAGTTTGACACAATGACAATTCATCGAGACAGTCTGACCGAGTGGACTGGAGTGAAGTGACAGACTCAGGGCAGCTGGAACCCTGAATCCATGTGTCATCGGCATACAGGTGAGGGTGAAGACCGTAAGCTTTGATGATGACGATCAGGTCCACCATGTAGAGAATGAACAGTAGTGTAGTAACGGATGCAGGGTGGATCCCAGTGGAACCCCGAAGTGTACGGTTGCTGTCGTAGATCAAAACATGCTGCAGCGAAAGCACTCAAGCAGACCAATCAGGTAGGATCAGAACCATTCCAGAATATATGATTGAAATGAAGCAATTGCACTTTGACTGTGTGATCAAACGCATTATTAGCAATAAATTTTTGACATGGCCCCAAGGCAAAGTGTCCGGTCGACGCATTTCAAGGTTGCAGTGTGCAAAGTGGACCGGCGACTATCTCGGCATGTTTTAGAGGTAACAAATTTAAATTGCATAACCTAACATTTAGTCACAATTTCAGAAAACATTTTTTCTCAGCACGTATTGTGAACATCTGGAATAGTTTGCCTAATTGGGTAGTTGATGTACAGTCCATT
>Ga0209367_1004739_pt1 | contig 18857 bp, 11 predicted proteins | sample WorMetLIZISLAND2_FD_187412 | JGI IMG/M metagenome (GOLD analysis project Ga0209367, IMG submission 187412) | Marine gutless worms symbiont microbial communities from Max Planck institute for Marine Microbiology, Germany - Olavius geniculatus... ... | reverse complement strand
TAACCCCAGCCAGATAGGCCGGTACTCGATTTACCTACCCCGGAGGGATGGAAGGCTGAGTTGACCTAGGCGGTTGGTTACATCCCGAGATGGTTTACCTGCATACAGGCAGTCACCAATCGCAGTATTAACCGGGCCCGGCGTACAGTAACTTCGCTGATTGGATCAGACGCGTTACCACTACACCACGCCTACCGCCCAGGTACTCAAATTAATTTGCTTTCGCATAAAATCAACCAATTCAGTAACATTTACATATGCGTAAATTGTCTCCAGTACGTTTACATTGTAAATATTACACTATCTCTTTGTTTCCTGTTTTGAGTACATATTCTATTGAGTGTCTGTCGCTCTCTCTAATTCACAAAGACTGTACATGTATTTTGACGCTCTATGGCACGATGTGTCGCCTGTCCGTTTGTTCGTCGTCGCCGTTTGTAACGCATGTATTGTGGCTAAACGGTGCAAGATAGGGCTTAGGTTGCTATTGATCACTAATAAAAGTCTCATATTGGCTTTCAAATGACATGAAAATCATTGACCCTAAATGACCTTGAAGGGTCATAACGCACTATGGTATACAAAATTGCCAATCGTGTGACATTATGGCTAAACGGTAAGTCGTAGGGGTCGGCAATGGCACCATCGGATAGGACCCTGACGACTTCCTGTAGGCTGTCAATAGTAACCATGTCTTCATTCGAAGCGGTTTGGCTGCAATTTTTAATGAAAAGTTTCAAGCTATAACTGGCCATCTAGGAAACAGTGAGAGACAGGGCCATTAATTACTAATACGAAATTACGAAATGGCATACGCCTTTTCAGACAAAATGAAAATTATTGACCTTGGGTGACTTTAAAAGTCAGTATTGCAACAGGAACTGTATGGGCTGTAGCGCGTCTTTCCTAGCAACACCTGTCAACACCTGGGCTTTTTTGTTTTATTAGGTTTTATTAGTAGGCTAGGCTTAAGTAGTTTCTTTACTGCTATAGTTAGGCATAGGCCTATGATAAATGTGCATAAAATGTCATTCAAAACATCGATCATTTAAGGAAGTTAAGGTTACCAACGACGCCAGTCGATCATGATGTGATCTCCAGATAGTGAAAAAGATTATTAGTCTGTACATTTAGCCGTTTTGACTCAATGCCTAATGGTACTATTGCTGCAACAATTTGCCAACAAAAACGCGATTTGTCACACGTTGTAGTTACGGCGGAAAATGTCAAAACAGTGACAACAATGGCTCTCGGTTTCATGCTCCTACTGTACATTACTTATGTAGAATGTCGACAGTGCAGTGAAAGGGACAGGTATGCTATCGACGTCTTGCCGAGCGATCTACCTTCGCGGTTACAGCGCCATGTACATGGGCGTGGAGACGGTTGCGCTTGCAGAAGTGAGACGTACTGCTGACTACCAGACGACAGTCTTTGACTGCGTCAGCAAACTGCTGGATAGCTGCGTTGAGAATCACGACGAGAACGATATATACGTCGACGACAAACAAGGAAAAGTTCGAGTAATTTTTTTCACACATTGGCGTATTTAATAATTGTTTATTAAAAAAATTCAACTTGTTTGTATCAGATGTCACACGAGCCTGTCCATCTAAAACTATCTGTCCAACTTTCTCTATTGTATCACACACAATTTTAAGCCATCTCCGTGTAGGCCTATCCCATTTTAAAAGAATAGTAAAAGTGTATCACGAGGGGCTGCGTACAAATGCGTATCACCCTACATGGCACAGATATCGTGATATCGTCAAGTATCACCATACGTGTTCTTTCAAGCTCAAAATGCACCAATTTGATTGATAGTTGGGTCTCTGTGTCAATGATATTTTTTTTTTGTTTCCAGACGGTGTTCGTGGATGCGACGACGTCATATCTGATCATGTACGACGTGGACGCGACGTTCCTCGTAACGACCTCACGACGCTTCGAACTGTGTCGAGTCGCATTCTGCAGTGCCGCTCTACACCCGTCTGATCGTTGTCTGCTCGCCTGGCTCTACCATCCGGAGCCAGGCTGCAGTAGGCCTAAGGCAACAGAGCCGCGCTGTCCGGTCCAGCTGGAGACGCACGTCGTACGTCTCAGCACGGAACTTCGCGCACGTCGACTGGCCGTCCGCATTGGAGACGCGTTTCAACGGCTCTACGCCGAGTTGGAAGCCGCCCAAGCTGTCACCCGTCTGCAGGCAGCTGACGAGCGACGATCAAGGACGGCGGCAGCGGCGGCGATGGATGACGTCGAGTCTGACAGGACGACGACGACGACTGGTAGAACTGCGTCATCGTCGTCGATGTTCGTCAGTGACATGGCCGCCATCAAGTACCTCCAGTACGCCAACGCCGCCTTCGAAGAAGAACATGCAGACGACATCGATGTCCAGACGACGACGTTCGAAACATTTCGTCCTGTGCCATCGGTCGTCCAGACCACCGAAGTTTAAATCTGTGTGGCTTGGGGTCGAATAGGCCTATCGTTTTTACACGCGACAGCAAAATGCTTCGCGCGTCATAGCCATGGCCTGTGCGTCCGTCCGTCCGTCCGTCACACTCTGGATCTGTATCAAAACGGTGCAAACTCGAATCACGAAATCTTCACCGTGGGCTGCCATAAGGATTCGTTTTAGCGACAAAATTTCATGCCGGTCGATGAACGAGGGAGTGAAAGAGGGGCATTCCTCTTTAAAAAATTTTATTTTACAGATATTGGCTCTGCTAGCGTGAAAACGGTTGCAGATATATAGGCACGGACATGCATTTTATCATAACATTAAGCACTGGCGACGAGCTTTTTGGGGTATTAACATCGATGACTTTAAACGACCTAGAACCCTCAAAATACGGAGTTTTAGTGAATTTTTCGTGACTGCGGGTTGCGACACATATTTTAAGAGTGAATTGCTTCGAAATGGCTGAATATAGACCATGACAACCTGCGTACGTAATGTTCAGCATTAAACGTAGATTTTAGCATTCTAAGTCCGACATCCTAGGTTCAAGGAAGCTTACGCACGCGGGCGTTAAAGAGGGGTACTGAGGTACTCCCTAAAATGGTTATTTTACCACTATTGGCTCGTCTAGCGTGAAAGCGGTTGTAGTTAGGCATAACAAGCAACATCGATGACCTTGAGCGACTAAGCTTAAACTCTTAAAATAGGAAAAAGTAGTTTTTTTGTCAATTTGTGGCTGCGGCGCACATTTCAAAAGTGAATTGCGCCGAAATTACCAGAGATAGAGCCGTACAACCTGCATATGAAATTTTTAGCATAAAACGTACATCTTACAGGAGTTTCGACCTCATAGGTTCAAGGAGTGTTCCGTACAGAGGCCTCAAATGTGTGTACTTCAAGGCGCATTATTATTTTACTGCATGCTGTATCTACGTGGCAGGACTGATGCTGTCGCGCGTCATGTCTTTGCTCAAATTACTTTTTAAATATCGTGAGTTGTTATCGGCGACGCATTTGAGAGAAAGCTTCCACGTACACTAACTACGATGTTATTTTGCTTATAGTATTTTCGACAGGCCTAACGATGTTTTTCGCGTGATCGTCGATCAAATTGTGAGCTTAGCAAAGTTAGCTTGCATGAAATTTGAATTTACACTGTGTCCCGAAAAACATCCCACTTTGTCATTTTCCATATCTTCGCCAAATATTAACCGATTTTCAAAATCCTTTCACTGGAACATACTGTGGACAATTAGCAACAAAGTAGGCCTAATTGTTAAATATCTCACCACACTTTAACTGTGTTGCTACACTACCATGTGAAACATAAATTTTCAAAAATCACTAACATCATTATAATACATATGCAAATAAATCATCTTCTGAAACAATTGTTACTAATTTTCATACAAAAATTAAATTATGTTTAGTGTTACATACATTTCTAATGTTTGTAAACAAAAGCAGATGATATTGTCGTAAATAATAAATTTTAATTCGCTGACGATATACCGGTGATGTAATGTGCCATTTAGCAGTGGAGACAAAACTCTGATAAGGAACTTGTATCGGTTCAAAAAATACATTTTTCGGAAAATACTGGCAAAATTTTTGTAGATAAACTACAACAGGGAAAAAGTGAGATTGTTATTAACAGAGATTTGGGAAACATGCAGCACCGACCAAAGGCATGAGACTGGCAGACTGAAGCATACACGTACTGAAAAGAATGTGATCACTGTGGATGAAATGGTAGGCTTGCTAAACCACAAAGGCCAGAAAACATATCGTTCAATTCGCCAGATAGGCACGCATATAGGCTATGGGATTGTGACTATGGCGGCCCCTGGCTATGGCGGGCCTTCACCCTTATACACAGCCAAAGTTATGACCGTTTTAAGAATTGTTTAATTTTCCCCATAGGCTCCATTGTAATTTTTAAAGAATTTCTCGAATAAACACGTTAAATATTAATTTCAATTTTTTTAATTCCCAAAAGGCATATCCTTGCACGAGACCGCGTCGTTTGAGCCATCGCACGCAAAAATCCGCCGAAGGGTCTGACCTGTAGGTGAGTTTCTGAAAAAGGTATATAGCTAGAAAATTTTTGGCATATTATTTTTCACCTATTTGCCGAGAAGCCCCCCTTGTGCAGATTTACATGAAATTTTGCATGAGGGGTCAACTAGCCGACGTAATCAACCGCGCCAAATTTTATCTCAATCAGATCAGGGGTTTTCATTCTGTGGGGGGTCGAATTTTTGGCTTTCCCATAAGAAAGAGAAGTCGCCGTTAACACATGGCTTGAACTACCGTTCAGCCTGTGATAATTTATTATATTTATGTGAAAAGGCCTACATTTTGCTATGTGCTAAGGGTGGCAAGCATTTGGCTTATTCTTTCTCCGACAGTCTGCCATGTTTAACTTTTGTTATTGTGTATACTCTACAGTAGTTGCAAATATTATTTTCCGTACAGGCTCTCTACAGTACTGATGACCAGTTTGCTAATGGCCAATTTCCATTTGGCAAACTAGTTGGCAACTAGTTGCAAGTTGGCCAACATTTGGCTTACTAACTAGTTCACCTAATAGAAATTGGCCATAACAAACGGTTTGGCAAATTTTGACTGCTGGAGATATGACACCTAAATCTTAATTTTTTCCTGTAAGTAAGTACCAATTTATATAGCGCCAAAATCTCAGAGAACGGGGTTCGTCTAATTTGGGGCCATGTAACTGTCCATGGCATCTCATTCAGACCAATGACGTAAATTGGCTGTAGGTGTCCGATAAACGATATCCCTGATCACATAGGATGTAGATTTATTATCCATTCTTATTCTCAATGTCTCCAAGCTATAGCTAATGAATGAATGGCACAACGTTAATTTTGTTCAGTCTGTTCGTTATTGGCGATATTTTCCACCACCATCAGTAGAATGGCAAAAGCATAGAACATTCTTTTCGGGGCAAAAATGAAAATAATGTAGTGACATGGTTCCTACTACTCTGCAGAATTCATTTTCCCCGACTTTCCAGGACAAAATGAATTGTTTTCCCCGACTAATTGGTTCATGGAAAATACCAATGTAGATTTTTCAATCGCTTGCAATCACACTATAAACAGGGGTGGCGGAACAATTTAAAAGTGGATGTAGAAATAATCTGCAAGCGAAGCAAGCAGGAAAAATTTTAAACTGTTGCATGCAGTCTGTATACAACCATTTAAAATTTTTTCTGCATCGTTGTTAACTTCTGCACCCTGGTACTTCTAAATTCCCTGACTGTCTCAGTTTTCCCTGACTTTGGAATATTAAATTCCAACCTTTCCCTGACCATAGGAAACATGTAGTAAATGCAGGAAGTAATCTTAGAAAATGACTAGCACTTTCATGTTGACCACAGGTAAATAAGTTTTTAGAGACATAAGTAACACTACAACCACAGCCATTTTCTGTTAAGCTACAAGTGACACGTACTGACTAAAAACATTACTTTGTGAGACTTTCTTTCACCAACAAAATCATTTACATGGATTTGACTACGACAAGGTATTGTATTTCATGAACCAATTTTACAAATATCGAGAATGAATTATTAACACCACCGATAAGTAAGAACTGTGATGCCATGTACAAAGATAAATATATCTGCACTCATTTCATAACAGTACAGAAATACACACTAGTTTCATAATTACAGTCTTTACTGCAATTCTTACAGCAGCTTCAAAGCACAATACCTTAAATCACAAACCACGTAGCACAGCATCGTTTGTTATTGAGATGCATATTGCCTATGCATGTATACCATAACAATAGCATCAGCAAACATACAGCACAAAATTGACACTTGGATATCCTATAAATTTTACATACAGCCATGAGCAGGCAAGCCATTTGATACAATAAGGGATTATGGGGTGTGTATAGCTCTTCATGGAAAACCCTTCCAAGAGCATCACATACGGTACCATTTGGGATCACACAGTGTTACTTGGCACCTGACACAGGCGAAAACGTCCCACCTTAATCCTAGCAACGCAGACCAGTATTCAATTTACTCACCGCAGATGGGTGACAGGCTGAGTTGCTCTGGATGATTGGTTACATACTGAGATAGTTCACCATCCAAGAACAGTCACTTATCCAGGTACTAACTGTGCTCTGCATAAGGCAACTACATTGATCAGACACGTGCTAACCACTAGACCATGCCACCACAATACTGGTCATTCCATGGAAAGTCAGCGCCGCAACAATTCACACAAAAAATGCAAAGAAACTAAACAGTCACTTAATATCGTCTGTAGGAAATGTAACATGCCTCCTCTACCCAGCTCTTTATTCTTACATCAGCATTTGCCCACAGAGAAGTAAATACACCAGGACGATCAGGCACTACAAGTATCTTATCAAGCTTTGACACAGTTGTTTGGATGACAGAACACCATCTTGCGTGCCTGAGACAAATACTGCTCAAATAATTCCCACAAGTTTACACTGGGGATCTGTCTAACCAGAAGTATGCCAGTTTAACGCACTTATTGCTATTATCCACAATCTACTACAAATCCAATATATGATTAATCTGATTTCTGCAACATACAAACACAGCATGTACAACATGGAAATGCAAAAGCCAAAGACAAAATCATGAAAATGAAAGAAAGGAAATAATATTTAGAGGAAAATACTAAAACAAACAAGAAGTGATAACGTGTGTTTAGGAGTATTAACATGAAGTACACTTAGTACGGGGTGGTGCATGTAAAACTGAAAAATACACACTTTATGTGAATGAAGCAATTGGACTGTTTTGGAAACAATCAGGCTTAATCACTGCAGCAAAGGGTGGTCATGTTCAACAATATTTTCAACCAATCATCAAGACCACTGACTCCCAACCTTCAGTGCAATGATCTGTTCATAACGCATATATGTTCCACTTTTACACGCGGCACCACCATGTACATCGTTAACACTGACAGCATAAGCAGTCTGCCTAAACACTACAGATCACCTAAATATCAACTGCAGATGCAAGAAATTGCTGGCGTTTAGTGACCACGGATAAGTCTGTAGCACTGCAAATCAGCTCACATCACAGAAATAGTCTAAGTTAGTGATCTGCTGTGCCATAGACTGATCTGCAGTCACTTACATAAGCAATTTCTGGCACTGATCTGCGATGTTCAGGCAGACTGACAAACAACATCTGTCAATAACTTTGCGTTGTTTAATTCATCGATTGACTGCATCAGTGCACATGAATATTCATGATGTCTAAGTTGAAGCGTTGAATTTTGTGACGTCACAATGCATCAACGCAATCAATCGATGAATTAAACAACACAAGGTAACTGCACAAGACTAGCTTGTCTTGTTCACATTCATCATGCCACAGCAGCACTTACCCACAAGGGATGTGCAAAGCAGCTAATTTGCTAATTGGCTAACCAAAATGCCTACCCAGTTAGCAAACAGCTGACCGAGAATGACGGAGACTGAAATTAAAATACACATGTGCACGTGTGACTTTAGATTTTACAGCTCAAACAACTTGAACTATAGATTTTGCCACTGTAGTTAATAGTTACTAAAATCACTAATGTAACTTACGTATGAACTACAGTAAATGAAAAAATTACTTAGTTCAAGTTAGTTGAACCAAGTTAAGTCAATCACATGCGCATTTTAAATTATCACGTCCACCATTTTTGGTTAACTTGCCAACTGGTTAACCATTTGTTAACCATGCACATCCATATTAACCACATCACTGGGTTTACGGCGCAAAACATACGACCAGCACTGCATTCAGTTCCTTAAACCATTCCACTTCACAAACGTCAGTCGCAGTTCACTTCATTTACCTAACGAGAACGACAACCGAGGCCGAGCGTTCTTTTTATTTAATATAACCTCCTGTTCCTCGCGGACCCGCCGCCGCTCGCCGTCCTCCAAGCGTTGTCGTTCTTCTAAGATCTTGCGCTGGTCTTCCACCAGTTTCAGCTGCTCCTCCGCCTTCAAACACAGATGCTCTCATTTATTCATATCATTTATTTATTTATTTATTATCCCACTCAACAGAAAACAATGTACTTCACACAAGTTAGACAGATTGTGAAAATTATAAATAAATTATCTACAATATAAGCAGAATTAAGACATTTTCCAACTTATCTCATGTTCATTTACTTCACTCACACTTACACAGAAGAAGCAACAAAGAACGACACATTTTCAACTTGCAAGAACAAAAATAATTGATTATCAATTAGTTGTCACAAAACATGCGACATTTACAAATTAGACAAGACAGAACAGATAATTATAAATTTATTATGGCAGATTATCCCCACACTGAGATGCTTAGAAACTAAAAAGATGGTCATATATCATGTTAAGACACCCAGCAATAACATTTTTTTAACCTAAACTGCATCACCTCTACTGTGTCCTGTTTATGACACACTGCAATTAAGATACAGAAATCAAATGCCATTCCCTTAAAATATAACAAAGCAAGTAAATGAGACAGGCTGAGAACTAAAATGAAGTAATTCAATAGCTAAAGCCTACTTACGCTATTGGCCAAAGTCATCATCTACATTAGTTGATTAGAAAGTATATGTACATGTGCAGGCTGTGCCAAAAAAATGTTCCAACTTGCTTGTCACAATTTCGTCAAATCTCCACCAAATTTAATAATTTTTGGCATACAGATAGCAAAGATGATAGTATTATGTAAGGTACACTCAATGTCCACCTCATGTAATTTATGTCAATGCACTCCCATGTAAAATGCAGATGCTCCAAATTGTTGCATAATGCTAAGTTGTTGTCTCCATAAAAGTTCTAACGACTTAATTAAGAGCACAATAAACTAAAATGTGACTTATTCAGCAGAATTATAAGTTTGTGTAACAACTTGCTTCCAAATCATCAGAATTTATGCCCAAAGTATACACTATGACTTAGACGTGACACCATGGCTGACAGCAGCACTAACGATCAACTTATCAAAATGCACAGCACTCATTCATGGATAAAAATTAGGGACAATAGAAAATCATGAAAACACGAAAATGAAGCCGTGATTTTTGTCGAATGCCGTGATTTTGCCAAAATGGCATGATTTTACGTTTTTAAGTTTTTACAATAATCTTTCATTTTTAATCATCAAAATGGTGTGATTTTAACATAAAAATATTTAATTTGGCTACTGCTACCAAAGTCCATATGCTTTGTTACTTACTGGCTCAATATGTGACCGTGATGTCGTCATAAAAATCTGTACTTTAATGCTCCGCAGCGACAAAATTTTACCAATTAAAACTTTGCACTTCATCTAATAATGGTCGTCAATGCTAGATGTTGAGTTTTATAGACTTTGTAATGGTTTTTGAGCACGTAATTTGATGCCGTGATTTTTGCAATTTTCACAAAAGTTTGCCGTGTTTTTTGCTATTTTTTGCCATTATTTTCTACTGTCCCTAATAAAAATGTGTTTCAAGCTCATCAATCAGTTATTTTGTTGTCTGCTGTTTTCAGCGTAAAATATTTAATACCACAAAATTATTACATCACATTGCACTCTCTGTCAAATTGATAATAAAAAAGTGAGTAATCTGATACTGATAACAACTGCATAATGTAACAATTTGGAGCATCTGCATTTTACATAGTAGTGCACTGACATAAATTAAGTCAGTTGGACAATGAGTGTACCTTACATAATTCTATCGTCTTGGCTATCTGTGTGCCAAAAATTATCAAATTTGGTGGAGATTTGACAAACTTCTCACAAAAACAAGTTGTGACATTTTTTCGGCACACCCTGTATAATATGACTAAGCTATGAGTATGAGCTATGTCAAGGTGGGGATAATCTTTCCAAGATGCAAATGACTGCTCAAGTAAACAAATGGAGCTACTCGACAGATAGCAGCAAAGTCAATGTGAACAGAACAGCCATAACCGAAGAAAGTGTACTAACAAGCTTGCGCTGAGCTTCTTCTATTTTACGATTGTTCTCGGCCATAATCCGCTCAAGTTCTTCGCGTTTATGTCGTTCTTCTTCCTACAACACAAGCTACAAATGTTAGTAATACTGTCACTTTCAACTTTTGCACAGCATTGTCTGCAAATAACACAAAAACGAACATACATGGCCATATGGTTAACATCAACTCAACTACACCTTAAACCATCCCTGTTTGCATCCTCCATCATCTAACAAAACATCTCGCTGTCATTATTTTGATCAGTCACAAGATGGGTTTAACATTGGCCATCAAGTGACCTGTTTTCTAAAAGAACATGGCTATTGCTCGATAAGTCTGTAAGCACAACTACATTAACCTTCAACAAATACCCACGCACCAACTTAGTCTAAGAGACTATTAGGTCGTCAGATCCCAAGTTCAGTGGAACTGACACTTATAAAGGAAACGAAAAACGTGTCGGTCTCACCGGTTGGAAGACTCTCTAAACAGCATACAGCAATGGGACACTTGTGTCATATGGCACTTGCAAATCACCATCTCTTCTTCAGTCTAGCGTACGTGTAAGTATTATTTAGCACTACAACCAACAGTACGTGGACGGCTAGATCATCTGGTGACATTAAAACACTTTGTACCATAATGTGCATCCTCAACTTGGAGAAGAAATTTGCTGAATTGCTCAGTCCCAAACAGTCCATGGACAGCAGACTGCATTTCAGTGGGGCTTGGAAAATTGTCCTACTATGATTCGCAAATAACATTTCTTTCATCAAGCTAATGTAGATTTATGCTAAATTGTTCAGTGCCCAAACACATTTCAGCGCAGCTTAAAAATGATCGGCACACATTTCTTGAGCTCACAACACTTCGGTACCAGGAAAATTTGTTAATAACTTGAAAAGTATAAAGTACTGCAAAAGTTTCAATTTTGTGTTAAGCACATTCACATTCAGTCGTGTTCAGGAATTCCAAGCCCCACTGGCAATAAGCGTTCAAAGTCAATACTTGCTGATATGATCCGGGCAACTGCAGAATTCAACGAGCAAACTGCTGAAAATTATCAATGCACATCTTTATCCTGAAATTCAAACTATACCAATTATGACAAAACAAGTTGTAGTTGTTGGCCGTTGCCAAACAGCATTTTATTTGCATACGTACATACAGTCAGTTATGAACAAGCTAAATTCTTAGTGTTTGTTGCATGAAAGCACTTTCACAGTGTAAACTGCATTCAAACTTTTTGTTATATTCTTGTATTTTACCTTCCTTAAGATCTACAACTATCCAGGCACTTGTGTCTGTTGAATGTGCTCAGCACTAAACAAAAAAAAACAATCTCTTAATGTGCTGACATCTAACAGGGAACCTAAAATTTAAATATTATAAAAAATAACTACGATTCTTGATATTTACCGTATGAAATAAAAAGAGAAAAAATAACATCTCCAATTTTCATCAAGCTAAATAAATAGCTAAACATATTTTAGCTTGACAAGCACTGAATACGTTATTTCTTCTTATATACTGTCTAACTTGATTGATTTTGCGTTTCTTTCTGCTTGTTTTTATTCACTTTAGCTGTGTACTTAATGCACAATTTTATATAAAATACAGCAGTAAATAGCTTAATGCATGGAAGAAAGTAATAACGTCATTTAAACCAGAGCTGTTTACAGCTTCACATTCACAATAATGTAGCAGCAGACGCAGCAGTCATCAAATGCTTCATCACAGTAGATAAGTCCTGCTGTAAAATGTCCGAGTCGTAAGTCTCCAGAGTCATCGTTGCCATCTGCAAAACTGCAGCACAGGTCAGCAAACGCCTACGATGGACGTCAGCATCAGACAGTCTGTCAACTAACTTTACCTCTTTGATCTGCTGTGCTTTCAGCTCAGCCTCGCGCTTGCGCTCCAGTTCCGCAAGCATCTCGGCTTCCATCGCACGCTTGGCATCTTCTATCCGACGAAGAACTTCTGCCTCAATTTCCTCCTTACGCTTTTCCATCTCCTCTTCAACACGCTTGGCAACGATTTCCTCGACCCGACGTGCTACTTCTTCTTCAATCAGTTTCTCCTCCATTTCCTTCTGTCTCCTGCAACCATCAATAGTTTGCATTAAATAACAGTAAATTATCAATCTTATTGAGACAGTTCATTACCACAAATGTTAACAAGTCTCACCAGAAATCAAAAATTCCAAATAAATACAAAATTATTTGACAGTGTCCCGTCAGCCCGTTTTTACTGGAAGTCACATATTTAACACATTTTAAACTAAAATAGTGTCGCAGAACTAAAAATTTTAAACTCTAAAAAGACCACATTTTTGTCCAATATGACCCAAACAAACACTTAAGCTTGCCGTGTGATAACACTGCACCATATCTCAACCATCTGTATACATTATGCACTGCACACATTAAGGGATCAAAAGAACTTGAACTTGAACTTGAAGATGACGGGCTGAGAAGCACAGAGCTTTAAATGCCCCAATCTAAACACTTGTCGACCCTCGACTTGAAACTGTTCACCGATGTAGCACTGACAACGTCATCTGGCAGACTGTTCCAACTGTTGATGACCCTGTGACAATACACAGCCACAGCTGTGTATTGTCACAGAATACACAGCCATTGGTAGATTTACAAAACAGAGCAGATCTATACAGTAAACATACGCAAGTCTCAATCGTTCCATTTCCAGCCACTTGCGTTCTTCATCTCTTCTCCTTGCTTCTTCGATGCGTCTGTTAATATTACGTTCATCGTCACTGTCAGAACTGCTAGACGAGCTTGAACGACGTTTTCTGAAACAACATCAAACCAACGACATTTGTCTGTATTACACATATCACACAATTTCTGTTCATTTAATTGGTAATTAAACAGTACTACTTATATACACTCATATTTCTTCAGACATTAATTTGCCATGCAAAAGAAGTGACAATGAGTAAAAGCTTATAACAGCTGCCATATAAATGCCAGTTACAAAAGTGTAACTTCACACAGGTGGATTCAACATTTGTATGATTCAATGGATCTGCACTGAAAATGTACTAAAGAAATTTACTACGGTTCTCCAGCGAAGACTCGACCGCAAGAAAACAATTACACAGAACTAGTCGACCAACAGCTGAATACCGTGAGCGATCCGTCGCTGCTGTAATATGATCATTATGTAACTTGGCTTGTCGATCGAACGTTAAAGTTGTGAAAACAGTACCGTATCCTACCGTTTTGACTCTCGACCATCTATCCTTCTCGGTTGGCTGCCTGACATCGCTGGCGATCGCGAGTGTCGATGTTTTCTATGCTTAGCTTTGTGCCTTTGGCTTCTGGAAGTCGATCGGCTTCGCGATCGACCCATATCTCGATGGTCACGTTTATTACTACACGGATACGGAAAATTAATATAACACTACAAACATTACTAACGTTTAATTTCCTTTCTCATCAAAAGCAAGCAATATGGCGAACTTTCCATCTGACGTCATTGAATCTCGTCTAATCAAAGTAAAGAAGTAAGCGTAGTAAGCGCAGTGATAAAATTAACCGCTGCCGTAAAGAACGTAAAGAAAAGCCTAGTACTAGCATTATCATGAAACGAAATGCACGTTTTCTATTGTTCTAGACCACTATGACTAAGCAGTGCATGGCGTAAAACAGTACTAATAAGTTGAAGCAGAGCAATATCTCTGAAGCTAGAAGCAGATAAGCGGTACTTCACCTTTACTGGTGAAAGGGAGTCGCGACCCTTCCGTGAGGAGCGAGGGACATGCCGACAGTCGTTGTGGCATTGTGACTGTTGGCTTAACACGTCTACACTTCACACTGTCAACTACCCGACATGGTCTGGAGTCTTCAACAAGTTGAAGTTTGACCACCTACTGAAGAAGAAGAAAACCGATTCATTGTTATTCGCTAGGTGGCTGCAACAAACAGTACGACGTCATTCACTAGGTGGAGGCGCTGTCGTATGTGATGTACACTACAGCGTTTACTGCTTGGGTGGCCTATTATGTGTGTGTGTGTACTTCCGTAGTGTAGTCGCTGAGCGATGATTCACAACATTGACTGTCAAGAATATGGTGTAGAGATAGAATGAGTATTTTGGAGAAGGCGGAAAAGCGGAGGTTCGCTAAGAATTTGCTTGGCGTAGGGTCAGCGGCGACAATTCGTGAACACGTCGTAAAGGACCTACGAGAAAGCTCCGTGCTGGTATGTTGATTGGTGCTTATAAAAGTTACAATATTTACATTTTTCCGGTTTGCGGATGATGCATACTTTCAGTGTCCTTGCCCATGGTTTTCGGCTTTTCTCGATTTGCTGCTTGGCACTTATTAGTGTTGACAGCGGCGGAAGACTCTAGTAAGCGTGAAATCAAGTAATACATTTCTGCATTTCACTAGGCAAGTACTACATGACGTGTATGCGTGTATGCCTGGCGTGTATGTATCCGGTATACCTAGCTCTAAATGATGGTTCCGTGTGTAACTGACAGGGATGTGGTCTCGGTCTTGGCGTCTGGGTGGTCTCGAAGTCTTATCTTGAGACATATTCTGATACCTCGGCCTAGACTCGAACAAAGTGCTTAATGCATCAGTCTCGTCTCGATTTACTGTTTTCTGGATTGGCGTGTCTCTGATCTCATCTCAGTCTTGGCCGATGTGGTCTTAGCATCTTGTATCGGGTCTTGGAGCATTGTTATTTTAGTTTTTAAAATATCACGGGAAAATGACAAGTAGATCTAACATGGTTGAATACTATTTGTGACATTGATCCATAATTTGTGGTGCTTAATGATTTTCAGTGCGTAGTGCATACGTCTCAGTTAAGGACCTCAAAGGTCTCGAGAACTGCAGTGTCTTATCTCGACTGGCCTTTGTCTAGAACCCAAAACGTCTTCTCTTGGTCTGTTTCACGACAAAATGTTCACTATGGCAGCCTGTGAAACAGAAAACTCACTAACACCCAGCAGATACAAACTGCCATACGAAAACCGTTTGATATCTTTCAAGTTGCATACACTTAAATACAGAAGACTGTGTGGTGACATGATTGAGGTTGTTAAGATTGTGAATGGTATTTATGACGAAAAAGTCGCACCCACACTACACTTCAATAAGAGTTCAGTAACTAGAGGTAACAAATTTAAATTGCATAACCAAACATTTATTCACAATTTCAGAAAACATTTCTTCTCAGCACGTATTGTGAATATCTGGAATAGCTTACCTAATTACTGCAGCAGTTGCTTGTCAGTTGAATGTTCGTAGCTGTTGACTGAATGCTGAAAATGTGGCTTGGTGGCTCAACGGTTAGGGTGTTGGATACGACATCGAAAGGTCCTTGGTTCTATTTTTAGCCAGTGTGCTATCAAGTAACAACTCTGGACAAGTCATTCACACCTATGTGTCTGTGTAGGTGCAAGTGGTTTAGTGGTTAGGGTTGATTGTAACTTTCAGGTTATGGTTCGATACTAACTGCCGGTCATTTGCAAGCAACCTTGAGCAAGTTGCTAACCCACTATGTGCTCAGGCCAACTCAGCCTCCTACCCTCTGTGGGATGGGAAATGAGTAGTAGCTTACGGACTATGGGGTGAAGGCCCATTGTGGCTGATTGGGGCCATGGTATGTCTGTTTGCTGCAAACCTTGGGTCCAGATGTTTGCTGATGCAGGCAATGGATGGTTGCATAGTGCTGCGGTATCATTAGCTCATGCCAATCAGCTGCCACTTCCAAGATTGTAAAGCGCTTCTGTCCACCACGAGTCCATCTCATGTAAGAAGCACTATAGCAAGTATTGGACTTAACCTTTATCTTTATAAGTTTTGTTCCAGATTCACGAGGGATTTTTCAGTAGAAGAATTAAATCTGTGACACAGTTTTATTGATTGCTCTGTAGCCTAGCTGTAGGCTCCAAGGCATGTTACTGTGTTTGTCAAGCTAATTCCATCCACTGATAACCGTGGGCATCCTGTGCTCAGACAGAAGGCTTTAACCACACTACTGACCTGAGATATGCAACAGTGTCTGTTAGGTCTGTGTGGTGTGAGTAACTGGAGAAAAAGTTGACTGCTGAGGTGGTTGAGTGCAGTCTGCTTTGGCATCTGGGTTATACCGTCCAAGGCGTAGTGGCTAACTAGTATTAGCAGTTAGTACTTGGGCAGCCTGTTGACGCCAAAGGCATCCTGAATTCAGAAGCCAGAAACATCTGATAGGAATGGGGATGGGGTGTCTTTCCTTTGCAGCCAACTAGGGGGTCTGGGGAGTGTGGTAAGCTACTCCCACATCATTTTTGGTGATTATTTTAGCTGTGTGTTCAGATTGGAGCAATTTCTAGCTAGCACTTTGTTATTCAAAAAGTGCTAAAATTAGAGCTGTTGATGCATTAATTTTTTAATAACACATTAATTAACGCATTATTAACGCACGGTCTGGACCCGTTGAAAGTGAGAGAAGGGGAAGTTACCCTGGGCTCTGCGACATTTGGAGGGTGCCGCCTGTAGAATATAGGAAGTTAAAAAGCAAATAGGTCACCACTAGCCTGTCATCAAAATATTATTTATTTACAGTGGTGATGGAACAGCAACTACAGTTTAGTTACATAAATTCATTCTGTTGCCAAATAACCGCAGTTTAATGGAATATTGGAACTTTTGCTTCACAGAATTTAGTAAATTAAATAAATTCACGCATGTGCGTTAATTTACTAATGCATTAACACGTTAATTAATGCATTAATTTGACAGCTTTAGTTAAAATTGTACAAAATACTTTGCAAATTGTTATCAATTAGCCTAGTAATTATGAACAGTTGATTCTAGGTATTATTTGACGCTGGTTGTGCCACGGGTACAGCAGCACAGCATATACATGGACATTTTTTCACTGCCCTTATGGAGTTGGAGAATGTTACTCTGGAGAGGGCGGCCAGCACTGCCTGAGACTTCAGTTTAACCAAAAAGAATTCTAACTAGAATACTATGTTAGCGTTTTGGTGCCGAGCGACATGTTATGCGGCCGTCCGTCAGACTATTAGACAACACTTATGTACTTATTTTGTGCATCAATTGAAAACTCGCTTTTACATGACTAAACACTGCGCCTGGTGTACCTGGGCTGACTCGTAAACACTGGCGTGAGATATGCGTCATTTTGTAGAGAATTTTCACTCGGTGACCTTGATCTTTGATTTTTTGGGCTGAAAATTGTAACATTTAACAGTTTTGGTTTTCTGTGCCTTTTCTTTTTTAAAGTTACTAGCCAATATGAGAGGGAGAGACGTACAGACAGACAGACCCAAAATGTGGCTTATTTGGACGGCCACCTAACAAACTGTGGGTCGGTTGAAGTGAAGAACATGTAGTACTCCTGCTACAAGATTAGCATGTGAATTGATTGCACTGTCAGTGAAATTTGAAATACCTGTAAAATTAAAAGAATTGTATTGAGGTGTCAGTGGCAGCAAAATGGCTTAACTGAATGTGAAAATACACACTTTGTTGTTTGCATGACAGCCAGTGTGTATTTTGTGCTGTAATTGCATAATAACCACTGTGCACACTGCGGACAAAAACGAGTAAAGTTAGCATAAATTTCTCAACAGCAGGTGCTTGGTGAGTTATTTGCTGTTAGTCTGTAAGTGCTTTCATTGCCTTGTATTACCTTAAACCTGGAATCGAAAGCGGGCTCAAATTTACCCCTTGGGCTTTTTTCCTCTCTAGAAGGTGAAAGTTTTGTCAGTGTATACCGGTATCTGAATCAGATCTAATGTACACCCTTAACAAAACTGTTTCCCTATTTTTCACTGGTTGCAAGCTGTGCCCACCAGGTTTAGGGATAGAAGCCCCTGGGTGCTTTACCATGTCTGTATGCATGTTGCATGTTGATAGGGGGTACATTTAATACAGAGTTTGAGATGGTACACATCTGGTGGTTGCTGATTGTGCAGTTCTAGTGTGGCAGCACATGCACACTGCGTGCATTGTAGATACGCTGTTCTCATTCCGGCGTGACTGAGCCACTGGCTGGTCACAGTCCCACCCGCTGTGTTGTTCCGTTTTGCACTAGCAGCCTTGCGGCTGGTTCCACCACGGTTATGATGTATGAGTGAGTGCTGTCAATTAATTGGTGATGGAGGCCAGCTGTTATTGTTGGTCTCGTTTGATTTGTACTACTGTTATTATGTGATAGTTTAGCGTGCGACGTTTAAATTGGGACCCAAAACGTTGGGTGTTACGCAGCATGGTGCATCTGTTGCTTAGCACGTTGTGTGGGATCGGCGTTGTAAGCCTACTAGTTAGTTGACGCCGTGATCCCTGTTAGTACTTGGATAGGCTTAGATAAGCCATCTGGTCATGGCGGGGCTAGGAA
>Ga0209367_1004735_pt1 | contig 18862 bp, 11 predicted proteins | sample WorMetLIZISLAND2_FD_187412 | JGI IMG/M metagenome (GOLD analysis project Ga0209367, IMG submission 187412) | Marine gutless worms symbiont microbial communities from Max Planck institute for Marine Microbiology, Germany - Olavius geniculatus... ... | reverse complement strand
CAACTGTCGATTGGTGCCCCAGGCGACTACCCGGGCGACGGCGTTCTGTACGCGCTGCAGACGAGCAACGTTTTTTGTCGTTTCGCCGACCAAAACAGAGTTGGTGTAATCAAGCCGCGCTCCAACGAGGGCACAGGCGACGGTTTTCGCCATGTCCTCAGTGAGGGCAGAGCGAATGTGACGCACAGCTTGGATATGGTAGAATGCCGACCTCGAGACTGAGTTGACATGGTCGTCAAATGTCAAATGTCTGTCCAGAGTTACCCCAAGTACTTTGATGTGGTCTGACAGTGAAATCCCTGAGCTGGCGACGTCGACAGTGGTAAGACTAGAATAACTAGCAGAACGCTGTCGAGTCCCAAGAACGATTGCATCAGATTTATCCGGATTTAATGCCAAGCCGTTTATACAAAACCAAGAATTTAATGCAGATAAGCAGCCAGTAAGATTGGAAATTTCAGCTGAAAAATGAGTAGGGGATAAAGATATGAAAAGCTGTGTGTCATCAGCATATTGACGCTGATGAACATTGTGTAAACTGGCAATGTTAGAGACCGGTGAAGTAAATATGGTGAACAGTAGTGGCCCCAGGACAGAACCCTGGGGAACACCAGAAGTACATAGAGTGGGTGTCTGCATCTGACCACAATACAGAATATTTCTGACATAAGCAAAATCATACGTACACAGTAGTAGAAGAAGGCCATGTCATGCAGGCCTTGTTGGTCAAGGCTGATTGCCTGCTGAGCAAAGCCCAAAGCATCTTCCTCAAGCTTCTTCAGATCAGCCATTTCTACATCATCTACACATCAGGCATACACACGAAACTGTATTTGACTAACAGTACATGCAAAAAATAAATACTAAAATGTACCTCACACAAATTTGTCACCAAGTCAATACTAGAAAGCAAGATTATTATTAGAGTTTACTACAGATGCACAGACATATAACTAAAAATGGCTGATGTTCGACCAATGCCATATCGCTGCATCGCTAATGTTTTGCAACCAGTTACCACTTGTAGAACATCTGTGGGTGAGCTGAATAAAGTGGGACCTGAGCAATAATCTTCAACAATTTTTAAAGGAAATTATTGCTACAAATACATGAAAGACTTAGCACAGCTCTGTCTTGTCTACTATTGTACACTTAGCCGCTCAGTAGTACAGAATACGGTTGGTGCCATGGAAAAATCTCTCGTCCTTACAGACGACTTCCCCTGCGGACAAAGTCTGCAGGATCAATACTGGTGTTGACAGTAGATGTTATTATCAGTACGAGCCAGACTGACACCAGATTATATTTTCAGTGCAGACTCGGTATGATGGCAAATTTTATTTTCAGTGCGAATTCGAATGAATGCTAACAGCAGATTATGACATAATTTAAGGCACTGCTTGTTGGCAAATCTGATTATCAGTCAGTCCAACTAGACTCCAGACCACATTGATCAATGACAAAAATCTGTTAGTAAATGTCACTCAGAATGTGGTCGATGTCTAATCTTGTATCTTCGCCGATAAGACACTTGATGACTTTGATTACCTTTGACACTGCCATTTAAGCGAATCAATTTTTTGTCTGCTGCACTTGTAATAGGCCTAACTCTTGAATAACTGTACGTTGCTCGTTTAGTTGTTCTATCCGGGCTACTAGCAGCAGGTGTGATGTAGTGACAATATGCTAATTTTGCTATCTTGCAACCGTCATCCCAACTTCGAGTTCCTGCTTGTAACTCAACATTAATCTTGCATTCAGGCAGTTCTGCAGTAGCATAAAATCTAGATGCCACAGCTAACTATAACTAGGCTTGGGTTAGGTTAGGGTTAGGGTTAGAGTTAGGATTAGGGTTAACTGACCGCATGCACGCTTTGGCCCGTACAGGCAGTAAGTTGACTGTGTATTTTGTTTAGGCCGCTAAACTGCATGTTTACCTAAATCAGACTTATTCAGTATTATACTCTGGTCCATTTCAAGCCATACCTATCTATTTCTTTGTAACACAGACTTTAAAATAAATTGTTTTTGAATAAATTTGGTAACTGATAACAAAGTGACTGATATTTCAGTCCCAACCACAGTCCTGGTAATGCAGTGAAGAAATATGGCTGCATTCTCACATTAATAATGCGATAAATGTAATTAGATAAAGTGGCGATCTACCACTTCTGCTCACTAGTGCGAGATCGCCGATCTACCCCTAGCACTGACCATTCAGAAAGTACGTAATTTACACACTTACATATACATCATTCACGCACAGTCTCTGATTACAAATTTTTCCTCGAGTAATTAAAAACGATTCAATTCAAAGTTGTCAAAAAATCTCACTTTCACTGATGTTGATTTCAGGTATGATTAAGCAAGTTAAAGGGGTTTTTTAGTGAATCGTACCACGCGTGGTGATTGTCGGCCGATGTTTGTGTTGATATCGAGTTATAAGTTACGCGAATGTATTTGTAAACATCTCGTCATCGTCTGTGCAATGTCGTATACGGAGAAGAGGTAATAGTGAAAACAGCCGTGTAGTTATATATTTCTGTCGTGTTATTTTCCGTCTGCGTGGAAGCCACAGGTAATCTGGGGTGGCACTAAATACCGAAAACTACCGAAACAAGTCTAAAATGCCGCCTCACCACTTCACGACGCTCTTATCCGCCGTGATATTTGTGTGATGTTGTTGCACAGAAAACTGCATGATGTTGGAGGGCCTCATTTCGTAACTGTCAAACGTGTGAGGCCCGATGTTGGACCAGCAACGCAACGTCAGCAGCCTTCTACACCAAGGACTGACACTTACCCACAGCGACTGCCGACTCAGAGAATTGACACTAGGTTACCGCAGCAATCTGCACTGAGGACTGATGCCACTTACTCACAGCAAAGACCTACACAGACAATTGAAACTCGGCCAGTGCAACAACCTACGCAGAGAATTGATACTTGCCCTCGGGTATAGAGCCTGCATTTTCAAACCAGCTTTATTTATTTGATTTAATTGAACACTGTATTTGTTTCCTAACTCAGTCTTGGACCCAAAGAAGAAAATCTAGCAGAAGCTGGTTGGCATTGTTCGGCCGCCCGGAACGATAGTTTGGGAAGACTTTATGTTTAACTACTGTTTCTTTTTTATCTTGACGCAGGATCTTTAAGGTCCATTGGCCGATCACCACTAAATTTTGCCATGTGGTCGAAAGCATGTTCAGTTTTATAATGCCGGTCCAAAAATTTGGGGGCTAAAAACATGCTAAGTTTGACACAATTTTGGATGATTTCAGTGTGAATATCTTCCGAACATATAGAGGTATTTTAAATCTGTACACTAATTTATCGATTGCGATTCCTCCCGCATTGGAAGAAAAAAGTCTGGTGAACTTTGGTCCACTAATCACAGTGTTGCCATGGCTAATGTTTACCCATTGACTTTTTCGAAAGACTATATTAATTGGTCCCTAGGGGCTGCTGCACCCCCAAATTTTTACATGTACTACAGAATGGCCAAGTCTTGCTAGCACATATCCCACAGGGGATGGGGGTTCCCCCAACAAAGTTTTACAAAAACTGGCTTAAAAATCAATGAATAAGTGCCTATAACTTCATGAGTACGGGGGAGCATTATCACTTATGTACAACTTTTGAGGGGTACTACTTCCTTAAAATTTGGGAGAACAAAAACTTGCTAAATTTGGCACGTTTTAGGACAACTTTTGAGTTTGACCACGAATATCTCAGTAACCGGTCAAGATATGGACAATGAGACACAAACTTTATCATGAGCAATTCCTTCTCGGAGCAGGACATTTGGGCACCACTGTTTCGGTGCTCACCCTTTGGGCGCTGGGACGTTTGGGCACTGAGGACGTTTGGGCGCCGCCGTTTAGGCGCCGCAGTTTCGGCGCTGTGTGGCGTCATTGCCGTTAACGTATAATGAACTAGTTTATTAGTTTATTATGTGTGTGTTGTGCCTGTATGGAAATGGGAAACATTGTGTATACAAATGGTCGTTTTGCGTAAAATACTGCAAGTGCATAAACATCTATGCATGTATGTGATTGCAAAATAGCAGATTTATAACTAGCAATCAGCATGCAGCACGTTCACAACAATTAATAACTTAACATCAAACATGTGTGTAGAGAGGCTGTAAAGTTTAAACACGAAGGCGGCAATGCGGGTTATCGTAAATCGGCATGTCGTCTGCCGTAGCAGCCGCGTAGGCCTACTGTGCTGTGCAGTCTTTGAACTAGGCCTAGCCACATGTCCACACAATGAGGCCTATGTCACACATCCCTGGAAACAAGGAGTCGCCTTAAAGCACGACCAGTCGCGTCAATTATAGCAGGTCGACTACCGAGACACAGACTCAGCAGGGAAGGATTAAATCAGGAAGTGTCTGCATGGCATCTGATAGGCCCAACTAGTAACCAATGCCAGCTAATGGCATGCAGCCGCTGAAACGGAAGGCCTTAGGATTGGTCCCTAAATGTCATACCCTAAACGTAGGTACAGTATAGATGAGACTGGAGTATAAAACCCACCGACCTACAACCCTCATTATTTTTCACCGACTGCTACTATGGCTGATCAAGATATCTTATCAAGATAAGATAGAGAGATGGAGACGGCACTAAAGCAGCACAGCGCCGAAACGTCCCAGCACCTAAACGTCCAGGCGCCCGAACGGTGAGCGTCTAAACGGTGGTGCCGAAACGGTCACGCCCAAATGGTGGCACCCAAATGTCACGTACCGATCCTTTCTGCATTGGGCAGAAAAAAATTTGTTGAACATAGATCCACTAAAAAAGTTATAGGTGCAGATGTTGACCCACCCCAAGTCGACAATGCGCATTCTGGGTATGCTAATGCATTTGAGTTTGAGCCACATGACTTCGCTACTGGGGAATTTTCACCCCCCAAATTTTTCCCCCAATCGGACTTACAGCACCGGGTGGCCTCACGTTGGGCTCTGCCTCAAATTTCTAGTTTCTATTTTGAACAACAATGTGTCTGATTTTGTATTATGCAGCCAATATCACTTGGAATCAATTGGACAAGTTTTTCTTAGATGTAGATCAATAAATTATGCTAAATTATGATGGAAAACCTGCATGAGTGCATTGTGTAGTGAAATCAGATCCCTGCAGCAGTGAACGACAACAGTGCTGTCATGGTTAGGTGAGATGGTTTTTTAATGCATTATTAGAACTATGATGATAGCAAAGTTCACGGCGACTGATATACTTTCTGCAAATTATATACCCATTAGTGATTTTGACTAGGTCTGTCAAATTAACTAATTAACGTGTTAATTAATTAATGTGTTAATGCATTAATAAATTAACGTGCGTTAAAAAATTTATGTTAATTTGCTAAATTCTGTGAAGCAAAAGTTCCAATATTTTGTTAAACTGCAGTTATTTGACAATCGCATGAATTCAAGTAACTAAACTGTAGTTGCTTTTCTATCACTACTGTAAATAAATAATTATTTCGATGACAGGCAAATAGGTTTCTGTGCTAGCTATGATGCCAGCTATTGCTGATTATATGTTTAAAAATGATTCTAACTTTCTATATTCTACAGGTGGGGCTCCCAAGCATCACGGGGCCCGGACTAACCCTCCCTACTCTCCCTCTCTATGGGCATGGTGCGTTAATAACGTGTTAATTAATGCATTAAAAAAAATTAAAGCAGTGTGTTAATGCGTTAGAGAAATTTACGCTTTGACAGCTCTAATTTTGACATTTTGTTGATTTTGAGTACTTTCGGACAACATTTTAATACCAAGGAACTCATTGGGGATTTGAATCATGGTGCCTCGGGTTTCTGTTTTTTAAAATAATAAGTTAAGTTGTCACGTCCACTACCTTACCTTACTTTACCTCCGGGGTGTGCAGGCTGCTACACCTGACCAGCGCTGAGGCCGTATCAGTTTAGCCCAATGCGCGTCCCCGAATGTAACCATAAGATTACAGGAAACGGCTATTGTGAACGTTTTCTGTAAGTGCGTAGACTATTGCCAAGATGCCTATGTGGGCGTAAAGAAAACGATACATTAAATTAGAATTTTGAAACGAACTTTAGCTTTATTAACGATCACAAATGAACTTAACTAGACAGATGGGAATTTTGGATAGTTTAGAAAAGAAAAAGACAGACAGATCAACAGACAGAAAGACAGACAGTATGACAGACACAAGGTACGTAAATAACGTAATCAAACGAAATAGCCCAAATAACGCTAGTGCTCAGTCCAAAACTCGCTACAGAACGTCACTAGATTCGTCACCCTAACACAACATCTAATTCTAACTCTAACACTAATTTTTTTTGTTGGCTAAGGCCTAGTGTAGAGTTCTACACTAGGCCTTATGCCAACAACAAAAATTCCCGCATGCATTCCTTCGTTCACATGCATGTTTGACTCTCGCCACTACCAGATGACGAGTGACAGCTATTGGCAGCTCGACAGCTGTGGCCGGTACTGTAGAGTAGCAGGCTAAGTCACGTGGTCGCGCAGATCGGCCAGTGCAGCACGCAACAGCGTGACAGCTATAAAGTCATGGACGGCTGTGAAGGCGTAAATAAACAGCTATGAATCCGAATCCAGCACAAAAGCACTGGTAACGTGTAGCAAATCTGCTCTCACGGGTTTGGTTAGCTCTTAGTCGGCTTTTATCCTCTAGATTTCAGAAATCTTTTGGGTCATCAGTGCACGAAGCCCCACTACCGCAACAAGGTGGCTGATCACGGTGGGGGTCATGTCCACTATAAATTACACAAATTTCATAATCGTAATGGTACTTTTGTGTGGACAGCTACTTGGTAATGAAAGTGCTCAGGTATCAGGTAATTTGTCTGTGACAGTTTATCCACCTGCTTTGCTGTGCTTTCCATATCATTCATAGCAGTGATGTCAGCAGAGCTGTTTTACTGTTGATTGGTGTTTACAGGTGACCCGGCACATACAGTGTTTCTATGAATCCACTCAGCAGAGTCGAGACAGATACCAGAGCAAGTTCAAGCTCCGCGATGCACTCTTTGCTATTGTGAAAGATGTCTTCCCATGTGTGTATTTAAATTTTTTTACACTGTTGCTTATGATGGGATTTATGAAAGCCTTTCAGAGTTGCCTTTTGTCAATTTTTCCCTCGTTTTGACGTTATTTACAGGAATATCATGTGTAGTAAAATTGTATTGCTGACATTAGTATTATTATGCAATTCATATTTAGCAGATGTAGTTCAAAGGCAGAACAAAGAATTTTTTCGTTTTCCCCATTTCTGTTTCAGGGTCTTTGCCTAAATCTGGTAATGGGTCTGAGGTGCACACTTGAGTAAAAAGTGATTTAATTTCATTCCTGAATCTTACTGACTCTCCCAGCCTTCTTCCTACTTTTGTGATGTAGCATTTCTTCCCAGGTTTATGTGATGTGCTTATTGCAGTTATTTTTGTGCGTGCAGTGTTTACTGCACTGGAATTGTGGTGCAGTGTATTAATCTCAGCAGTGGTTCTGATACAGTATTTAATGTGTGCACAGATTGTGGATTGTACATTGTTGGCTCATCTTTGAATGGCTTCGGCAGTTCCCTGAGTGACATGGACCTTTGTCTCATGGTCTCACATCTTGAGGTATTTTCTAGCAGCTGTGTTTATATTCATGAGAACAAATTTAGGACAAAAACAGCAAAGTTATTATTTGTTGTGTTTTACCTTTACAACTCTAATCCAATGTAAGTCATATGTCTCAAAAGCTGACATTGGCAGTCAACAGGCACCCTTACTGGCACTGGAACACTTTCCAAACTTTGTTGCTGGTCTAAAATGATCTCCATATGCTGTTGTTGATCTGTCTAAAATGTCTTCCTTTCGCTATTTTGTCATCGATCTTCTCAGTTGGTGCAGCTGCTTCTAGTGGATTTGTTTTTTTGTGACATGACCTAAGAATCAGATTTGCAACAGCTGATGGCTGCATAAACGATAAAGTTGCTGAATGAAAGCATACATTTCCCATGATACTACCACTGCAAATTGTTAGTTTTTGTCATGTGTTAGATTGACCAGAAGACTGACGCCATTGAACTGTTAGTAACTCTGCTTCAAGCATTTCGTTATTGTGGTACGTTCACACTGCAACTGGTTTTGGATGCTTCTTCTTGAATGACTGATGTATTGCCATAGTTTATATTGATACTTTTATGTTACTGAAATAAGTGATCATGCGAGTAATTTGTTTAGCATTTATTTCTAGATGCTTTCATTGACAAGAAGCCCAGCTGTCGCTAGGATAGTCAACCATACTTGTTGTCAGTGACCTTCAATATTCAAGGTCGATGATTTTTGTGTCATTTGAAAGCCAGTATGAGATTTCCTATCAATAGCAACCTAGGCCCTATCCCGCATCGTTTAGCCACAATAGCACGCACTGACCTTTAAGGTCATCCAAGGTCGATGATTTTTGTGTTATTTGAAAGCCAATATGCCACTTCCTATTAGTGATTAATAGTAACCTAGGCCGTATTTTTCACCGTTTTTGAGATATGGCCAGTTTACTGTTACCATAGGGCATTATGATGTATCGAGGTCATCCAACCTCATTGATTTATACATTTTTTTGAAAGCCAGTATGTGACTTTCTACTAGTGATCAACAGCAACCTAGGCCCTATCGAGGCCTGTCGAGATCCACAGCAGAGCCCGGGGAAACATTCTTGCAGGGCCTCCCAAACATTTTTGCGGGGCCCCTCTGGGAAGAAATTTTTTGAATTTCTTTTCAAAATGGTGCATTTTGGTGTACTTTATATTTCTGAACGGCGTTGGGTTCCCCCCAAACATCGTGGGCCTGGGGTAGCTTACCCCCCCCTTACTCCACCCTCTCAACAGGCTTGGCCCTATCTTGCAACATTTAGCCACAATACATCCATCACAGACGGACGACACATGGATGGACAGATGGACGACAACCACGACAACAGCTCCACCATTACTTAAGCATGGTTGGCTAAAAATGCAGATTCATCCAACATCTTGTGTTTCAGGTTCGCTATTCCAAAGGTCTACTATTCCCACTAACCCTATGCCTAACCCTAAGGCTGATGCTAACCCTATAACTCTAATCCTAACCCTAACCTTAAACTTAACCCAAACATTAGCACTGTGGCACGTATCTGCACAATGGACTATCGGAATATTGGACCTTCGAAATAGCAGGCCGGTACCCATCCTGCAGCTTTCTGTGTCTTGTTGTTTGATGTGTTTTTGTAGGTTTCCTGAAACAAGTAAAGCTGATAAAGGCCAAAGTTCCCATCTTGAAATTTGTTGACTCTTTTAGGTAAGCTTTTTTGACCAGAAATGAATTATATTCAGTTTTTCTAATTGCATATCACTAATGTATTTCTGTTACTACTACTGCAGTTAACAGTTGCATCATTAACAGCTTTTCAGGAACTCAGTGTTGGCACAAGTCTGTTGTTTGCCACAAAGCGTTATTTGGCTGTTGTTGTGAATAAAAGGTGATATGGCATCTTGGATGAATGCTTTTGGGTTTTTGGCTAATTGTTCTCTAGGTTGTCACAGGGTTCCGTTCTTGTTAGCAACTTTGGCAAGTCATTCGCGCACACGTGCCTTGGTCATAAAGTCATAGAACTTGCTGCTAGCCAGTGGTCGGTAAAGCTTGGTGGCTGGGAGGTCACTGAGGGTCTAGTAGAAATAATGATGGTGTATTGCGTTGATAACTAATAACAAATCAGACTGATCTAATGAGTCAGATAAACTAATGTTGTCTTGACTCTTGAGTAAATGAGAGATTCATGGTGACAAACACTAGGTGAAGTGTTTGTGTGCTGTGTCAAATGTGCTGTGTCGAAGAATGGAGTTTTTAAAACCTTATTGAGAACCTTACCTGTATGCTAGCATTTGTGTTGTTGACTGCTTAGGGATAGGAAGAGGCTCGGAGGCGGTTTGACTGAGTATGGAATTAACTGTCTGTACTGTCAACTTTAATTCTGTTGTTTTTAAATCTTTAGTCTTGATATTATTGTGAAAGAATTTCAACTTATAGTTTTCCGGTGTGTCTCAGTTGTGACATGTAATAGGTTTTACATTGCTGCGTGTTTGTTTTTGTTTAAGTGGAATTGAGTGTGATTTGAACATCAACAATTCTGTTGGTATCCGCAACACGCATCTGCTCAGTGCCTACAGCCACTGTGAGTCAATCTGTCTGTTTATGTCCATTGCACATCTATCAAGGTTCTGGTTTTTGTTTCAGAGTATTTTTGCATTTTCTGTATTTATTGTGTCGATTTGCTGACGTTGTTCATTAAATGTTCTATTCACTCTACTTTTGGCAACTACAGGCTATGCCAATAAAAAAACGTGCCACTTTACTTTTGTCCATATCTTCGCCAGTTATTGCCCGATTTTCAAAATTTTTTCACTGGCACACTCAACGGACAATTTCCAGTAATGTGATTATTATACATCCCACCACACCATAAATGCATTTTTACACTACCTTGTGAAATATAAGTGAAATATATGTATGTAATGATAATGACAAACAAACACATTTTTGGTAAATGAGCAAAAATCTTCAGGCCAACATTGTGGTGAATGATCTGTATGACACTAGACTGTATGGGTTTAACACAGTTTAGTGTCATACAGATTATTCACTGCAATCTTGGTGTAACCTTTTTTTATTTATCTAAATGTTTGTTATTATCGTTATTTTTTTCTTACATTCATATTTCACAAAGTGTAGAGATGCATTTATGGTGTGGTGGGATATATAATAATCACTGGCTTGGAACGTTTGTCATCTGTCATTCATAATGTGTTGTACTAACAATTTTCCATCAGTGACTGTAGACTTGCTCATTTCTTTACATGTAGCTTTTCTTAATGTCTCTTGACATTCATATTGATTACTTTTTAGGTCATACGTGTATGTTTCATTTCTGGCAACGTAATGTACGTTTGGTGTATTGTTCCCATGTGGCATCTCGTAAAATGTTATTTTTAAATTGTATTTTTGTGTTGCGTTTTTGGAATAAACTCGGAGAGCTGATGTGTTTCATGTCTTTGCAGTGGACCCGAGGGTGCGGCCATTGGTGATGTTTGTGAAACATTGGGCCAAGTTTCAGAACATTAATGACGCTAGCCAGGGCAGCATCTCAAGCTATTCTCTGGTGTTAATGGTCATTCACTATCTCCAGTGTGAGATCACTTTATTTCTCACTCACTGCTAATAGAGTTTAATGCCAGATATACCAAACAGCAAGTTCTGCATAAATCCCGGGATATCATACTCTGTCGGGTATGAGGGTCTGATTGGGAAATGTGTGAGTAAGTTAAATTGTGAAGTCCATCAGTCATTTTGTTTTAAGGAATGTTTAAAAATGCAGTTGCTACTTTTCACTTAAAATAAACATATGGTGACTAAGTTTATCTGTTTTATTTAGTTATTTTCATAAGAATCATAGTCTACGACAAAGTAGTTTAGATGTCATTCTAACAGTAACTATTCGAGGGTGTACCATCTTGGCATGTAACCAAGCCACCCAGTTCAACTCAGCCTGGCCATCCATTCATGGGTAGGTGCAGTGAGTGCCAGCGAATGCTGAGGCATAAACAGGTAAGCCAGTCAGTGCACTAGCCCTATATTTGTGGTCTTGCAGTTTAAACTGATGGCTGGCTGAGGGCTAAGGCAACAGAGATCAGTGCTGCCTGTTGCCCTATGTAGTATGTACCTTATGACTGCCTGGAAGGATTTTGTTTTTTTTTGCTGCAGTGGTTGATCTGTATGATGTAGTATTAATGTAGTTTGTGGATACAGGTGGTTGCAGGCCTGCTGCTTTGCCTAGTCTACAGGAGATGTATCCCGTAAGTCATTATAACTACTTTGGCACCCACCTGTTGTTTGTTAATGGTTGCTGCTAGTTACACACAGCAGCTGCTGATGTATTTTACTATACACTGTGTCTGGAAATAAAACTAACCCCTTAGACATCATACAATAAAATGTGGAATCTGAACAAATCTGAACAAAAATTTTGTACACTTAATTTGTACACTAAAATTGCTAAACTGACTACCAAATTTTGTTGAAAAATATTATTTCTTTGCGGAGTTATTAATTGTTGAATATCGATAACAAAATATCTCTGTTACCAATATGGTGTTACACAACTAAACCTTTCTGTTAATGTACATTTGTGTAACAAACAACAACTGATTCTAGCAAAATTCTGCACCAAGAATAGCCCATCTATTGGCAATTAAACTGCCAAATTTCGGTTACATTTGCCAAAGAAAACAATAGCTACAGTGGCTTTTGTGAGGTCATCCCAAAACACTTTAGTTTCAAGTTTGACGTCATCCACAAACACCTGAAACTGAAGTGCAGTAAAGCATTTGGTATGGTTGTTAAGAAGCAGTGCATAAATTCATGTGATAAATCATCATGTTTGTGCTCAGGGTTTCACTTTGGGACCTATGGGGGATTTTTGCCCACAGACCCCAGATTTAGCATTAACTCATCAAGTGCAAATGTGTCTACACTGTGTCTCAAAAAACATCTCCAACATTTTTGACTGTAACTTTAAAATCAGTTATCAGATTTTGATAGTTTTTAATACGAGTATTCCTGACACAACTTGCTATCAAATGACCGTTCAGTTTCCCACCTTACCCAATGTATGCTTTTGCACTACTTAGGGAAATGAAATAAACAGAAAACCTGAAAAAAACATCCCCGACATTATCGATCATAACTTGAAGAAAGATTAGCAGATTTTAATAATTTTTGGTAGAAAAATGTCTGACACCACTGGCTATTAAATAAGTGTTTTAGTTTCTACCTTAGCCAACGTCTGTTTTTGCACTACCTGAGGAAAGCAGACCAAGCATAATATGTGTTAAAATGAATGAATAAAACGTTAATAAATTCCATTTATTCTAATCTGTGGGCCCCAACAGCCGATTTGTTACAAGGTTTGATTGTCATGCAGCAGTGTGTCTACCAGATGAAGCTTAAGAATGTTTGTGAAGTCAAGAAGCGACTGGTACAGCCTGGATTAGTCTGGAGCAGAACATTATCGATACTGTTGTCAGTAAATGGAGAAAGCATCTCCTTGCCTGTGTTCGCATAGTGGGCAAACACTTCAAACAATTTTACTGCAGGCAGTTAAAAAATAGACAACTGGATGAAATGTCAGCGCAAAGTGTCAGAAATGTGAACAAAATGTGTTTTTACATGTTATGTTAATTAAGCAATCATATCGCTTCAGACAAAAAGTGATATTTTGCTGGTTGTGTTTTCCCCAGGTGTTGCAGAAACAAAAAGTTGTGTGAGGTGGGAAACTGAATACTCATTTGATGGCAAGTTGTGTCAGGGATATTCGTAGCAAAAATTATCAAAATCTGAATTGATTTTTAAGTTACAGTCAAAAATGTCTGGGATATTTTGAGACACAGTGTAATGGTGTGTAACATATGTTATTGTGCAGTATATGTGTTAGATATTATGTGAAATAAGTTTCCTTATTTGCTGTACTCTTATCTGTTACTGTGATATACTGCTTTGTGTCCATAGACTAAGTTCAATGTTGATATTGACGTGCGGACATTGCGGCTTAGTGAACAGCTGCCAGCATACAAGTCGCCCAATCAGCAGTCTGTTGGTGAACTGTTCTGTGGATTTCTTGAATACTATTCATGTCAATTTAGGCAAGTTTTTTCTTTCAATGTTTGCTTTTATGTACCTATTTACAGTTTGTGGCAAATTGTTACGAATTTTTATCAAAAGAGACATATGTAGCTTTGAATAGGTTTTGGTTGCTTTTTTAGTTATTAGTTATGCTTTTTATGTTGCTTCAGTAGTCATAGCAGTGGAAAGCAGTTATTGAGTGTGATCTTGATATGTCTGTAGCTTTAATACAAGCGCTATATCAGTGAGACTGGGCAAAGTGGTTCCACAATCGCTTGTTAAGAATTTTGACAGAAACCGCTATCCTCCCGCACAGTGGAAACATATCTGCATTGAAGGTTTGATGAAATACTTATTACTTACTGCAGGGTGTTTGTCATTTGCACTAAACAACTTCAGGACATTTTTGTTAAGCTTAGTCTAAGTGTGTGAATTTAAAAGGAGTTTACAGAATTATGTGCTTCAAGTAGACATGATAAAAACTAGTCATGTCTTAAGATGTGACTTGAAACATTGTCTTACTCACAGTATTACTTTGTTACAGTTCAGACAGAAGTTTGTTCCATACAGTTAGTACTGATGAGCTGAAGCTGCACTGACTACATCTTACTATAATGCACGGAAAGTTTGTTTGTTTGTCTGTCTGTCTGTCTGTCAGCCCCCTCTAGCGCCTTCCCTGTTGCACGGTTGCGAACCTCGACCACGGCGTTTGAGTCCTTGGGCCTTTGGTACGTGCCCTCCACCTTGACTCCCATCTGCCCCCACGGGCAGCTTGAGGGGCAGAAGTTGAGCTGCCAGGTCTTCTTTTTCCGCTGATTCTGTCAAGTTCATCAGTATAGTGCTCACTCAGCTACGTAGCAACATCTGGTGAATGACAGCCACTTAAAGGTCCCAGCCTAAGGTCTTAAGGCCGGTGTCCTATTATAGCACCACCCCCTGAAATGTCTCCCCCTGAGGATCTGTACCAGTACAGAGTCTCCCCTCCCAGAGGAATTTAGCCCAGTACAGAGCCTATTATAGATTCGCCCTGCCATTACAGGCTCTGTCCCCTATGACAAACTCTCCCCTTCTATCTATTGCTGCACGATGAATGCTAAGTAATAAGGAAAGAACTTTACTATATAGCATTATCTTTGTCTGTGATCATCACCATCATCATCATCATCATCAGCTAACATTGTCATCAATTTCATAGTCTCTGCGACGTGCGCCGGCTCACGCTGGCAATTGGATCAGTGGCGCCCTCTGATTATTATTTCGACCACGTAGTGGCGTGTACCACGTACTGCGTACAAGCTCTCCCAAAGTCGTGCTTGCATTCATTTCACTTGCTAGTATATGTAATACAGGATTCCGTACAACTTTGAAAACCAGATCCATCAGACTGCTAGGCTTTCAGATCACAGTCATCATAGCTCTTTCACAGTTTTGGCCATTGAGATTATAGCATACAGTAAGTAGCCAATTTTTGTTGTCCAGTTGCAGTGCTGCTGTTGTAGCTTACATTATACCACAGTAATTCCGCTCCAGCAATTCCCAAAGTTATTCTTTACTGGTCCATTTTTGTTCAGAATAAATTTGGAAAAGTATACTGATTAGACTAACAATTTTGGTTTAACTGGGCTGTCATCTAGTTAATCCAGATTTTTGGATATTGTTATTCTGACGTTGTTTTGAGTGTGTTTTGTACAAATTCTGTACTCCAAAGTGAAAAATTTTGGGACTGGGGCAGCAGTTTTTTTACAGACCTGTTGCTGTTTCTGTCCAACTCTGAAAGGTACTGTCCAGTAAAATAAGAAGCTCACAGATATCATTATTCCGATGTTGTTTTGACTGGGCTGTATGTATTCTCGTGTTGTACTAGCTGTTGGTAGCCCTACATGTCGCAACGGTATTGAAATGCTTGTTGTCTGTTTTCAGAGCCGTTCGATCGTTCCAACACGGCACGAGCCGTGTTTGATCCCTTCATTTTCCATCAAATTTTGCGGGTGTTCCAACGGAGCCACGAAGAGGTGTTACAGACGCATGATGTAAATGTCATACTGAGTAATGTCATGTGAACTGTTGCTGTTTTTTGTATGTTCTCATCGTTTTGTTTGTTGTAATCGTTGTAAGATAGTTTTGTAGCACTGTAGCCTCGACTTCTGATATGTCCGTGTTTACCTCAGCCAAAGTGAAGAGACAAAAAAGTTATGTTTTTGAGTTATTCTGTTTTTGTCAATGGATTACTCAAAGATGTACAAACAGATTATGAAGAAATTTTGGTTAAGAGGTGGGTCATGCCTGTAGGATGAAGTGATTTGATGTTGATAGTGGTTTTTATAGATTTACAATTACTATCCATTATTCGTTACTATTAGTAGATATAAGTTTTAGTCCTTTGTGTTGACTAGATGATAGCACTATTCCTGGTGGAGGTTTGAGATTTCTGGTTGTTTTATGGATGTTGTGACATAATTGCAAGGTGGCAACAAGCATGGAAAAACTAGAATACTCAGGGAAATCTCTGATCCTGGAAAATCGGCAAATTCTGTGCAACCTCAGGGAAAAATTGTAACAAACAAAATAATGTCACCAGATGTGGTTTCTGTGGTGCAAAAATGCTTTAAAATACGTTTGCAGCCAGGGGGGTCCACCCCGGACCTCGCTGTGTGAACTCACAGTGCTTCCCCAGATTACCAGCATTACGATTATTTTTTGTTCCAATAACCTGAGACAAAGTAAGTTTATGGCTCTGAAAAAAACTTAGAAAACTCGGGGAATTTTTCTCTTACTTTGCAGCTATGCTAGATTGACAAAATTTGCAGCCAGTCGTGCGTGCTGTCGTGCATGCTTGCACTCATTTTCTAAAGGCAGTGTATGGATTTTGTGAAAACTGTGGGAGAAGGACAGGTGGAAATGGCCTAAAGACTACAGGGTGCAGCAAAAAAAGTGGACCCCTAAAGTTTTTGGCTGTTTTCTCAGCAACCGTTTGGAATTTTGATTTGAAATTTTATAGATTTATTTATTAAAACCTTCTACATCTAACTGCCAAGTAAAATGTGATTCTGTTAAAAAATGACAAAGTTATAGACTTTTTATCATGACCGCCTACCGATTTTTCAGCATTTAAAAATGTTCCAGCTACAACACCAATTTAATAACATTGTTGAAACAACACAGTTAAATAATGATCAGATGCCAGAATTCCATTGTCACTGCGAATGTTCGAAGTGTTCATTGCTAGCTCTAAGTTACAACACCAGCCTCCAGTCGCCTTATTTGAGAAATCTTTTACAGCCTTGTTGATTGGTCCCTGTGGCAGGTTGTCCCAGATAACCTGAAGCGCTTCCTTGAGTTCGCGCTTGTTTTCAGCTTTGATTCAAGCTTGCGGTAAGTCTCCAACATTGCACTCCATATGTGATAGTCCATTGGGTTTATATTCACCGAATTTAGAGGCCATTGGCGGTCTTTTGTGATGATATCTGGACAGCTGGTCCGCAGCCATTTGCGTGCTGTGTGTGCTGACGCGCCGTCCTGCTGGAAGATGAATCCCATGGGCAGCCGGCGATTGCTTTAAAGGAATGATAATTTAGTGATAATTTATAAACATTATAACTTACTGTTTATCAAAACGTCACTGTGACGTCATTGGCAGTAACACGTAACCAGTTTTTGAAAATTAAATAGCACTTTTAGCTTGAACATTTTTAATGCTGAAAAATCGGTAGGCGGTCATGTTAAAAAGTTTATAACTTAGTCGTTTTTCAACAGAATCACATTTTGTTTGGCAGTTTAATGTAAAAGGTTTCTTTAAATAAAGCTGTAAAATTTTATACTAAAATCCCAAACGGTTGCTGAGAAAACGGTGGAAAAACCTTAGGGGTCCACTTTTTTTGCCGCACCCTGTAGAGATGACCGGGAATAGCTTTTTACATTCCCATTCTCTCCCATTCCCATGCAGTCAATTCCTGTTCCTTCCCATTCCCAATTTTGTAACCAATTCCTATTCCCATGGGATTCCCACTAGGCTTTTCCCATTCCTGCCCATTCCCGAACAATCGTTCAGTTGTTGCAGCATAAACAATTTTGGCCTATCGAAGACTCGGACTGTTACGTTATTATGCGTTTGTGTGCATTCTGCCTGAAAAGGCCATCCCTGAAATGACCTATTGTGTGTCAGGTGGGACGTTAAACCCTACTCACTCACTCACGCACTGTGCACTGCTTGTCGTTGAGTCTATAAGTAATTTGACACAAGGGCACAAAATTTTGTCATGATAAACTAGAATCCTTGGGCAGCCCACAGTAAAGATTTCATGGTCCCAGCTCACACCATTTTGGCGCAATACAGCAGTGTGACGGACGGACAGACAGACGTTCGGGCCATAGCGAAGATGCGCGAAGCATTCTGATATAGCGCGTTAAAACTGATCACGACAGCCAGAATCACGCTTTGCTGCATTACATTTCAGCATAACTGAACATCACAAACTAAAGAAAATATGCCCAATGGTATTCTACTTTGACTAACTGTTGTTTTCTATGCAGAACAGGGTTGTCATCAAAACCAGTCGCCGATCGATGGAGATTTATTTCCATGGTAATAAGGGCCATTCCCATTCCCATGCAGGTTGTTTCCCATTCCTTCCCATTCCCATTCCCAATTTTGTCATCAGTTCCCATTCACGTGGGATTCCCATTTCCATTGGGAATCCCATTCCTATGGTCATCTCTACTAAAGACCACCAACCACACACGATTATGGTGGCAGTCTGGTTCAAATCCGGATCTATGGTCTCTGAATCTACAGTGTGTCTCAAAAAAATGTCCTACTTTGTAACTGTCCATATCTTTGACAAATATTAGCCAATTTTCTAAATTCTTTCACTCGCACACTTTTTGGACAATTTGCAATAAAGCGCTTATTGAATATCCCACAACACCATAACTGTGTTGCTACACTACCTTGTGAAATATAAATGCAAGAAAAAACTAGCAATACTAAGCAACAGGCATGTTGGAAGATGAAAGACACTTCAGACCAAAATCGCGACAAATCATCTGTACAATGCCATGCTGTATTAGACCCGTCTTTGTGGATATCTGGCGTGTTATACAGAGTGTTTGTTTCTGGCCTTCGTGGTTTAGTAAGGCTACCAGTTCATCCAC
>Ga0209367_1004734_pt1 | contig 18864 bp, 9 predicted proteins | sample WorMetLIZISLAND2_FD_187412 | JGI IMG/M metagenome (GOLD analysis project Ga0209367, IMG submission 187412) | Marine gutless worms symbiont microbial communities from Max Planck institute for Marine Microbiology, Germany - Olavius geniculatus... ... | reverse complement strand
CATGCATGAATGACTGGCACCCCGGCACCTCGCAGCACAGATGGCAGGGAGACTGCTATAGCTGCGCTCCGAGTCTCAGTCGGGGTTACCGTTTTTAGTACATAACAACCACCCCGAATAACGCTCGGGATTACCGCTGAGGAGGTTAAAAAGGACGATACGTTCAAAACAGCTTCACGTACGCTTCAAAAAATCAAATCAAATTATTTATTGGCGAAGTAGCAGTACTAATTTCGCATTATGGGAAAACTAGTTTAATATTCTTTCTAGCTGAATTTTAAAATTTATTTTGTTGTTACCATTTTGTGTGAAATATTTTTAAATAGCTATTATTTAAAATTTACATTGTGTGAAAATTTGTGTTGAGTGATGATCGATTATGTCGTATAACGAAGCATTTGTGTGTAAACGGCCATTCGTGACAATGACGTTGTGACTGTTGCAGGTTTTTCCTCAAGTTTTTCATGAAATGTAATCAGAATTGTTTGAAGAACGCCGGCAATCCGCGCGACATGCGTCGTTTTCAAGTACGTTTCTCACGTTCTCTTTTTCACCTTTATGCTATTAGGCTTAAGAACGTATTATTAATGTCTTTTGAATTCGCTCCGATCGATCCGTTTCGTGTTCTGTTATCTGTTTATGCACTATCCGTTTCTTTTGTTTAAAATGTTCCTAATCAACCGTGTCGTGCAAAAAAACGCGAAAAAACGCGGCGGCTTAGGCTCCTAATGTCAGTTTGTACGTCTGCAGCATGCACTTTGTAATCGTTGCACGATGATGGAAATTGGTCTTTATTAAAACGGTGTCCCGTGTGAAAGGTCATTCTTCGTTTGGCTGCATAGTCGTTTCAAGAGAAAAGGGCGCACAGTTGCCGCAAACCCGCGGACTCCAAATTGGAAGCAACCTTCTGGCTATAAAAATGATTTTGGGGCCACACCCAACATTTTAATACGTCTTAAAAATTATTTATCGGCTATTGACAATAACATTTCGACTTTTTCGCCGTCTTCTTTCTGTGGTTTCTCATTTCACGAACGGGTGACGATAAAGTTGAGACGTTTAGAGAATCTAGATTGCAGCTCCGTTTCTCGTTGCATGCGTCGCGTCTTGAGTATTCAGGGCCGCCGCTGTTGTATCGTTCTTTAAGTCGTTCATGCTCCGCGTCTAGGAAAGTGTATCACCACCAAAAAGCAGCGTGACTTATAGTCATTGTCAATGAGCAGATTAGCATAAATTGGCGGCTGAATCGTGTGACGTGTGATCGTCAATCACGAAGCAAAAACTCCATTTACTTCGATTGTTGAACGCTTGCCGGACAACTACAGTTGTACAACAAACCATACGTCTTTGTTGTACGTATACACAGCGGCGTGTTGTGCGACAAATCCAAAACAAACCGAACCAAGTGGAGTTTAGGATTGGCGGATTATCGCCGGTGCTGGCCATGCGCTCGTCACATCGTGCGACGTGACGACTTGCAGTGAGTGCGTATAGCATGTCCATGCCGGCGTGACGGCTGACGTTACTGCAGCGATAGAGCGTACTCGTAGCACGAACGTCATCGTCGACATCATCAAGCCAGGAGTCCATGCGCCGGTCAGCGTCATGCAGGCAAGGCGGTGCAGTTTCGCAGTGTGCGGGCACGTTCCGTGTCTTGCACATGGCACCGTCTTGCGGCGCCAGGCCGACCGGCCAGCCGTCAGTCCCACGGGGACCGGGCGCTATTACTTTTCATCAGCGTTATAAACAGGTCGTGATTCATCGTCGGCCGGTGCCGGCACAGGGCAGGCGCGGCGTCACCGCGAAAAATGAAAATCTAAAGCGCTCCGTCGCTCGGTCGGTCGGTCGCTGCTGCTGCTGCTGCTGCGACTGGCTGGCTGTCTTTAACGCGCAGAAAGGTCGTCGTCGGCGGACGGATGATGGAAGGTTGCTGCATGTTGTGTAGCCGCGTGCCAGCGTGCGGGCGGGGTTCCTCCCGGGACCGCCTCTATTCGTTATTCGTTATTAACGCCATTGCGCCATGCCAGCAGCATCGAGTCGTGTCGCTCGTTGGCGCGAGCTGCTGAAAACTATAAACGCATCGCTCCACCAGCCACATTCACAACAAACCAGTGCTGGGTGAATACAGTGGGGTCACTGGACCTGAATGCCGAAAATTGGTATATGATTGGGTGTTTTTTAAAAATTCCAGTCTCTATTTTATTTGCTCCAAAACAATGGGCTTAAGTGACGTGGCCGTGACGTGTGTGCGTATATTTTGTGTTCAGGTCGCGATATCCTCGACGCCGACAGTCGACGGACCTCTACTCGCCGTCTCCGACAACATGTTCGTTCACAACAACTCCAAGCACGGTCGACGTACACGCCGACTGGACCCGACCGACGACGGTGCGTATACGGCCCGTTTCGGTACTGTGGAAAATCGATGTGGCTGGGTGGCCGGTCGGCGGCGGGCGTCTTCGATTGGTCGTTCGTTGTGCGACGAAGTCGTAGGAACTGAGAGTTTTCGTCGGTCGGTCGCTGATCGGTTAAATTAGCTTCGCCGTCATCACAGCTCGACCTGCTGGCTTCCAGCTCTCATCTCGTTCTCGAACTTCTCGTCGCGTTTAATAGCAATCCGTGATTATCCGTCGTCTGTCGTCGCCGGCTCGTCACAAGTTCGGCTTTTTATTACATAAGTAAGTAAGTAAGTAAGTAAATTTACAGCAAAGCACACAGTGTCAGCAAGAATCCTGCCAAATCTCAGTTTAGTCAAGGACGACCGCTGGCCAGCAGCATCTTTTTTTGTCTCGATATCTCAAGTCTCCGTTTACCCTACTCCATTTTCTTTGCGCTTATCTTGCACAGTCAGGCCGCGAAAGAATCGAAACTCCTCCAAAAGCTAACCAATTCTTTTTTGGCCATGTTCGATTTTTCCGCGATATTTTGTCGAAATCTGTTTGCGATTTTTGCAGCAATCCAGTAGACAGAGAGACAGACGTCAGACCGACAGATTCCGTCACCTAACCTTTTTTTCGGCGGAATTAATTAACAAAAAAATAAACTGAAAATAAAATGCAATTATTGCACTTTAGTTTTTGCTTTGCATCCAGTTAAGTTAACTCAGTCAAAGCGACATTTATGTTTTTCATGTTTTTAATTTCTTTTTTTCGTTCCTTTATACCATTCTGCTGATAAATAAAGATTTACAAAGCCGTGCAGAACTCCGTGTCTTCGGCCCGGTGGAGTGACAATGAATCGGTGCTCTGACAGTGATCGGCGAATGAACAGTTTTCAGTCGTGTGGACGTGACCACACAGTGTGCCACTGCAGTCAGTCACACATGGTCAGACTCGGCTATTAGACAATGCCGCGACGACATCGCCGCTCGCCGGCGACTATTATCTGTTGCGGCGCGGTTGCCTGGTAATTCGCGGGCTGATAGCGCCGGCCGGCCGTGCATACAGTCCAGCTGTGACCAGCCAGTCACTGGGGAGCCTTTACGCCGATGGATGCTGCCCGGATTAGCACACATGCGATACGTATACGACGCTCCGTGACCCGCAACCAGGCGACAAACCGCTGGATAGTCTCACACACAGTTTACGCGACTCTATATAACGAATATTTTGTAAACCGAAAAGACGCTGACCGGCTGACATTTCATAGCGATGCAGAGCTACTCATTAGTGTTACCTGCCAAACGACATATTTAAAGGCGCCTTGTTAATTCCAGCCATTCCCGACGCTGCAAAACATTTGCATAGATGTTGCCAAATTGGCTGTTTTGGAGTACCAGTATTGCCCGTGGCATGAGGATGGGAAGTAGTTTCATGTATGCAATAAAAATTTGCAGAAACGTTTTACACATGGAGCACGAGCTAGGTGGAAAACACTTTTGCTGGAGAGGCCGTAAAAGCCACAGGCAAGTCAGCAGCAGCTAGAATGTTTTTCATTGGCAAAATGCAAAACGTCTAAAATCATTTTACAGATACTTTGTTCATATCAAATGAATACAAAAATCTCCCACAGAGAGTCTCACACGAACCGGGCTGCGTGGACAACTGATAGCTGAATTTCAGTTAGGTTCACAATATTTTTTGGAAATTGTTATGAAAATTTTGAATTTTTAACAGATTTAAAATTCATAAAGTCGAACTCTGTACATCCAGGACAGTGACGCGAGGGCGGACGCAGACATTCGGGGAGGGGGAGAGCGTTTAGCAACGGTTGTCTCGTGCGGTGGCGTGTTTCAGCCAGTGACCAGCGCATCGAGTTCGACGGAGCCGCATCGTTGCTCTATCGCATCTGATGCAAACAGACAATGCCGACTGAGAAGCACCGGGAGGGGGGCTGCACGGCGGCGGCAAATGGATGTTGACGTGCGAAGACGTCCAGCATTATATTGATGAACGATATCACTGACTGCCCTGCTGACTCGCGCTGCCCCGGCCCCCGGTCTGGTCTGGTCAGGGTGATGCCCGTTGTCCATCGGTTCTTCCAGCTGGTACCGATAGAACGCTTGGGCGCCGTGTCGTCAGGGAATACCGGAGGACTCGGCGGGGCCCGGCCGAGCTAAGGCGGCACGGTCGGTCGAGGACGAGGGAGCGAGGCAGACACACGGTGGATAGGGCGCGGCCGGCGGCGGCGGCGGCGGCGTGACGACCCGTCTGGGAATAGACGACGGTCGACCAGCGCGCCGGTTAATTGTCAATTCGAACACGTTTGCTTTCAGCGCGTCGTCGTCGTCCCTGCATGCATGTAGGCGGCCGCCGGTGTCACATGAAAATGTCTCCCATGAAAAATAATCACGGAATTGATGTGTCTCCTCCTTATTAATATATCCCCGGCCTTATGAAAAGTCTCTCCATTGTAAGATTGCCCCCTCCAGAAAAGTCTTCCCTGGCCGACGATTTATCGGCATAAATCCATCCCGCCCGGGCGACCGCCGGGCGGGGCGGCTTTTTGCTGGTAAATTGTCGGCCGGGAGAGACTTTTCTGGGGGCGATCGCATAATGGGGCACCTGGCGGCTGGCTGGTATCGCGGGATGCTGCTATTCGATGTGCATGCTGTCTGATGGTCAATGCGATGTGATGCGCTTGCCGAGCACTGTTCATGGATGATGTCAAGTCGTCGGTCGGTCGGTCGGTCGGTGGGCGGTTCGCTACAGACATTCGTTACATGCCAGTACACAGTCAGACGACACCCTCGCTCTGTCGTTCCGCGCTTTAAGGCGCGTACAAAGCGACGTAAATGAACTGAACTGTGCTGAACTGAACTGAACTGACATCACGTCTCAGTTCAATTCAGTTACGTCGCTCTGTACGCGCCTTTAGTCACCGCTGCATGTGCTCATCTTCGGCACGAATACGCGGTGCTGTACTGCGTTTAGACTCAAACATTTATGCATGGATGTGGTTTAACGTTTGTTTATTTCCGTTAATTTTCTGTCTCTCTTCCTTTTTTCCCCACTTCCCATTTTTTATTATAGTTAGCAACCGGTCTAATATGAACATTTTAATAACCACAAATCTTAAGTTATTCTTAATGTTAGAGATATGTTTCATCAACGCCCCGATTAGTACGCGGCTTATGTAGGCCTATGGTATGAGGATATAATTTATTTGAGTTTGTCTGAATACGTTTCGAACGGATTTCGGTGATTTTTGGATGAGGGGGCGTGGCCCAAAAATGGATTAGAATTTGGTAGCGATGCTCAGCGTATACTACAGCACTGTATGTGCATTTGCATGCACTCACGTCACTTAAGATGTCATGAACAGATTTTTGATGATTTTTAGAGGGGCATAAACAGTTAAATTTTAATGGCAAGCTAGTTTCCTTGTTTCGTAAATACTGGATCGTACAGAATTCGTTGTTTATTTAGGAAATAGAACGCAAACGGAGACTTCGCTGCATTCGCTGGGTGGCAGCATCATCCGTGGCGGTGCTTTGCGATCTCCGATAGTTTCTAGTAGTTATTGTCGTCGTGTTGCTGATGCTGTAGGCTTCCTGTGTACAGCGACGCCGACAATCAAAGCAATCTGTCCCAGTGAAGGCTGGACAACTGGCGGATCCACGGTCATCATCGTAGGAGATAACTTTTTCGACGGCCTTCAAGTTGTCTTTGGCACCATGCTCGTCTGGAGCGAAGTACGCTTACTGTTTTATCATCATCATTATTATTATTCAACTCGTTCATGCATGAAGTACACAAAAACACAGAACTAAAAAAGATAAATACAAAAAATAAAGTATATTCTACCTCGTATCGTATCACTTGCATTGCACGTGCTTACGTAGATTAACTGCACTGTCTAAGATAACATTTGGTAAAAAGTAAACCTCTAAGATTTTATCATAAATGCATCAAACATTGACCCATTTACAGAAATTCTTTTATACGCCTTTGTGTTAAAAAGAAAAAAAAACATCCACTCGCGTTTTCTTCTATATATATCATTGGAAAAAAAGTTTAGATTTAGATCTACATATACTTTTCAGGAAGGGCATGTTTACGTTAATCTAAGTATTTTATCGACGTTAGTGTTACTTTTCATTTTACTGGTGATGTAATTTTGACGCTGACGGCGAATGGATGTTGACGTAAATAACAGTGCAAATGCAGTGTACCAAATACTAACGTGGTGTGTTGGTTTCGGTGTGTACAGCTGATAACGTCGCACGCGATTCGCGTACAGACTCCGCCTCGGCACATTCCCGGAGTGGTCGAAGTGACGCTGTCTTACAAGTCCAAGCACTTCTGCAAAGGCGCTCCCGGCCGCTTCGTTTATACCGGTAAACTAACCAACAGTATTGTAGGCCTATTTGTTGTAATCATGGTTATTGAAACAACTTTAATTACTCGCCGTGTAAAGACGTAAAAAGTTAAATAAAAAACAATTAATAACAGATGATTTGGCAACAACAAACTACTTGCTCAGTGACGAAAAAACCGGCAATTTACAATGCAGTACAATACAATACAATAAAATACGAAAAAACCAGGCGTTCGGGCGGTTTAATGAACCGAGGCCCGAGCTCCTGAGCGGGGCGACAAAATAATAACGCAATAATAATAGGGCCACTCACTGGAATAAAACTAGCAGGAAAGTGTCTGGTGTGAACCTTGTGATGGCTGACATTCGTTGTGAAGGATTGTTCTATACGCGAGCCAGGCACTTCAGTATTTTAATTTAAAATTGTACTTTTTCGACAGAAATGAGTGAAATGATAGAGTGCACTGTGCACGCACGATCTTTTCGTCGCGGGTTGTCTGAGAACACAAAAAAAACACCAAAACTCTTACACCCTGTTTACACGATCAAGCAAACATCGAACAGTCATCGAGCAAACATCCAGCAAATGCATTCAAAATACACGTGCACGGCGTGTGCTCTAATTGCTCGATGTTTGCTTGATGATTGCTTGATGGTGTAAAAGGGGTATTAGCAGCATGGTGGAGCTTACAGCGCTTTCCACATTCACTGGCTGGTAGGGTGGGGGTTTGCTGCTCCTCCTCAAAATCTTACCCCAATCTCAGCCCTTTGGGTTTTGAGCTTCAGCCTTTCGGGTTCGCAACTGAGGACCCGTAACTTTTACTATAGAACCAGAGCCCCTCGAAGTTTTTCTACGCCTGTGTCACTGCACTCACTTTACTTGTGGAAAAACTAATCAACTAGAAAAGCTATACGACTGCTTAGAGTCTTTGAGAATCAATTATTAACGGAAATGTAGTTTTTGGTTGTGTTTGTGATGATGCTAACAGCGATATCGGAGCCGACGATCGACCACGGCTTCCAGCGACTCATGAAACTGGTGCCTCGTCATCCCGGCGACCCTGAACGGCTGCCCAAAGTCAGTTTGTCTCACAGGCCTAGACTGTACTTCGCTTCGTCGCTTTTGTGCAATAAAATATTCGTTAACTTTATTAAAGTATTATTTGTTGTTTATTTCTTTTTCGTGCTTTACTATTTACTTATACCACGCTCGGCTCGCGCTCCTACTGTGTTCTTAACTTACCGCTGCAGTCATGCGTGATAAAAAATGCTGTGCGAGTGTATAGCTTAAGTAGCCTATGTTAAACCACTGACTGGAGTGGGATAAACTCGTACTGCGTACTCACTTACCCGATCGAGACTGCGGTTTAACAGTGTTGTTTATCCGTCGCACCACGCTGATAAATCTGTAAATTATGAGGATATATTAAATCAAATCAAAATCTGGCCCAACAGTTGATTGTACCTACTGTATAGTATATGCATGGCTTACATAAATTATAAATAACCAGTCGTTGAGTTCGACTTGAACTGTTCACAAATCGTGATTAATGTTATTTTTTACTGAATATGTATTTGGTAGTCTGTTAAAATAAATTTATTGCGTTTTATAATCAGTTGTACGATTATAACAGCGCCACTGACTACAACAATTACTTTAATTAATTGGAATTAAAGCGTCAACAGTCGTAACTGTCAACTTGTCAAAATAGGTTTATGCTTTGTGCTTAGTTTTTGTTACTCTACAGACTGGCCCTACACTGCTCTATTTGGTATACGCTGTTGTTGCTCGCTGGGCAGTTAGTGACGGTGGTAAATTATTGTTTTCGGTGCAGGAGATAATATTGAAGCGAGCGGCAGACTTGGCCGAAGCGCTGTACAGCATGCCGCGCAATGCCAATCAGTTGAGTGGTGCAGTGGCCGCTCGGTCTCCTCCGTCCATGTCGTCAGCGGCTGGACCAGCTGGAGCGACCACCGGCGGCACCGGGTTCACGACTTACACCAGCCAGCTAGCCGCCGCTCCACCCGACACCATCTCTGGCAGCACTGGACAGTGGGACGAGACCTGGTCACACCGATACCCCGCTTTCACCTTCTGATCGGCCTACCTACCAAGCCTCCCTATATATAGCAGTGGCGTAAAAAGTAGGCAGCTCCTGCCCCCGCCTTTGAAACTGAAAAAATGTGAAAGAAAAGACAATAATTAATCAAAAAAGAAAACGAGGAGGCCGGACTTTACGTAAAAATATACATTCGGTCTTTTTCATGTTTTTAAAATGTGCCACTGGCGTATAGTTTTTTTTCACTGCATATACATAATGCTATTTATTATCGTGGAATACAGGGCAGCTTAGCGTAAGGCCAGGCACTAATCCGTCACAAACTCATTACCAGCTGACCACGCCTATCTGCAGAGGTGCTGTTGCGGTCGTGGTTCCTGCGTATTAAAAATTTTCGCAAACGTGTCGTTGCCTTCCCCTGGCGAAACGACAAAGAAGGTTATGATTTGGAGTCAGACGATTTCTGTCAGGTGGATTACTAAAAAATACTAACGGATTTTGATAAAATTTTCCAGATGGTTGTAGGTTTGGCCCAAAGAGAAGTTATTAGATTTTGGTAGGCCTAGTTATCCGGATTCTTTTGTGAATTCTGGATCATCATCTGACTGAATTTTTTTACTGACATCTGTATCGAAAACATCTCAAAAGTTCCGTTAAGGTAAAACGTGTGAACATTATTGCATTGATTTTTCAAGTTTAATATCTAGTTTGTATATTATTTGGCAGTGTAAGCGCTGGTGGTTTGTTCGTATGTTGCAATAAACATTCGACAGTGTAAAACGACGTATCTCTGCCCTGTAGTACAGATGCCTGAATGAATTATTTAACACTTAATGAATATACACTGTGTCTCAAAAAACCGGGACCACTTTTATTTTGATAATAACTCCGTGAAATATTGGCCAATTTTGATACTTTTTGGCACGCAGCATTGTGAAGAAACATGAAGTATATGCCATGGCTGTAGTTTAGCCCACCTCACGTTAATACTGTCGCTGCACTACCTTGTAAAATACAAAAGTCGTATTTTGGCCATTTACAACAGTGAATTAATACAGTGTAGCGCATGCGTCGGCTCAGAAAATCACCGAAATCACAAAATCATTAAAAATATGTTACGTATTTAATATTAATGATATTTGTTTCAATGTTGTACTTCGACGAACTGAAATGATGGATCAACAGTGACTGAGCTGTTCTGGGTTTCGCGTTAATGAATTTGCTGTTTCCCCGCGGGGAAGTTTCGATGAAAGTCGGCGTAAGGGAATTTGGGCTTAACGAGTGGCGTCAAAGTCCATCATGGCTTGCGTTCGTGCTAGCAGAGAATTTAAGCACAATGCTGTATTAAAAATAATGTGATGTAACACGTGTGACTTTCTGAAAGATAATAACTGTTACTCATGTTTGTCGCTATTCAGTTGACCGTTTCTGAGCCAATACATGCGATACGCAGTATGAGTTCATTGTTGTGAATAGCCAAACTACAGCTTCTGCATTTCACAAGATAATGTAGCGACAGTATTAAGGTGAGGTGGGATAAACGAGTCATTAACGTTAAGTTTTTTTCATGATGCTGCATGTCACAAATTATCAAAATTGGCCAATGTTTGACGGAGTTAGTCAAAAAACAAAACTGCGCTGGTTTTTTTGAGACACGGTGTAGTTGCCTAATCGATATGCACAAAGTGACGTTTTTATTATGTAAATGTGCTAATTTAATTGCAGCTGTAAAAAAACAGCGTAATGGTTATTAGTTATTTAATATGAGCTGCATGTGTGCGTGTTTTTAATGTTACGTTTTTGCTTTTAAAAGTTATACAAATACATTTTCCACATTTACACATACTGTGTAGGCCTATCACGTCCGTCGTAAGTTATTTCTAAGTTATTTTATTGTTACATATTGAAGGGCTGCACATTTCGGTTACTTTTGTAGAGTTGCATTCCGCTATACCATTGCCATTGTATTGTATAACGTTGTATTTGTTTAATAAACACGTGTTTCGCAGCTGTTAATTTCTTTATTATACGCTTTATACACACGTCAAGACACACGTGAAAAGTTTGTTTGGGTTTGCGTCCTAGCGACTGCTGCGCTGTGCACATCATAGAGACAAAGACGGGACGCAACTAATTGGTTGCTGCTGCTGTTTGAACCGTGCGAGCATTAGCCTACACTAACTGCCGTTATCTATTGACTTTACGAATGTTATCTGTCCGTGAACATGCGAGCCCGACGCTGAGTTGAATTCCACAAAGTCTCATTTACTACAAGACCACATTCGACGCGGCCGGCACGGCGTCTCTATGGCAACAGAACGACCACAAATCAGTGCCTAACATCCCTCACGACGGTCGTCAACTCAAGGAAGCCGCGCCAGCGTCCGTACCAACTAAATCACGGCGCGGCCCGCCCGCTCGGCACGGCACGTACGAAGAAATACAACAGGTCCGTCGGACAGTCGGACTGCTATCGGCTGGCGTCTGGTCGTTAATTGATGTCGTAATCGTCGGCGAAGGTATCGTCAGACATCCCTGCCAGGGACCGCGACAGACTCGTCGTGTGACGTTTAGAAGCTAGGAGGCGTGGAGGAGAGAGTGACTGATGGTGGTGCAAGACGAATCGTCGCCTTGTTGTTGGCGGCACTGTTGTCTTTGTTGTAGCCGTCTGATAACAACACCGTAGGACCGCACGGCGAAGATTTCGAATTAATGACATCCTCAGAGTGATGATCAGACTACATACGTGATGTCGACACGAACACTCAATCATTTGTCTCTTTATGTCAGCTGCTGAAAGATCTCATTCAAAACTAAGCCTAAAGATGTTTGAACAAGTACTTGGATATAGAGAATCAAAGAATAATTGCTAGTCAAAGCTGAATCTATAAGCCTGGCAAAAAAGATTAATCAAAAATAAAAGAAAAGAAAAGAAGTCATGTTCAGCTGCAGTATTTTGCCAGTTCTTCTAACGCGGTGACTATTTGACCGGCAACCGGTCTGTAGGCTATTTGACCGGTCAAAACGAAAAATCGCAGTGGCCACCTAGCTTGGGTTTGGGTTAGTGTTTATCAAAGATGTATAGTAACAATAGTGAACACCATTATTAATCTAAAGTATGGGTGGTATATTAGAGGTTGCTGCAGACAATGGCAAAAACTTGCCAAGCGGTATCCTGTGATAGTGCTAGCTTGAGGAGCTGCTTGGCCGGACTGTCGACCCGTGAGGCTTCGGCCGAGGTCGGGCAGTTGCTCCGGTGCCGCCGTGTCCGTGCGGCGACGGACGTCCGCGCGCTCGCCGTCGCCCGCACTGACCCGAACGGCCTTAGCCGGTATTTATGACCACCATTTTGGTGGTCGCACGTACCGGCTAAGGCTGTTCGAGGCGGTGACCGGTCAAATATCTGGCCCTCACAGGGCTGGATATTTGACTGGTCATGACCAGGCGCGTTTGACCGGTGACAAAATTTGACTGGTCATATAGCCTATAGGATATTTGATCGGCTGCCGGTCAAATATCCTGTGCCTTTAACTAAATACGCGAAACTTAGAACATTCGATAAACTGTTCAGCTTAAATAATAGAGCGTATGTAAATTAGTGCAGACATTTAACATACTAGTCGCATACGAAGAAAAGGATTTAAAAGGAGAAATAAAGATACAGCGTTTTGTTTACGGGGGAGGGTGCTTTTTACTCGATTTACTGTAGGCCCATAGTTGTTCGCTGCGCGGTTCGCGAACGTAACTCAACAGTCAACAGACTGTTGTTATGCATTCATTCTAGTATTTATATATTCTAAATTTTGACAGGGGCGTCTAGTCGTCTACACCAAAAAACTTTAGTTCAAATGCTCCAAGAACAAAATATAGGGGAAAAGATTTTTTGGGGAAATCAGGAAGGAGTTGAAGATTATAATTCTGCATTTCTGTAAGACTGTTGTCACGACTTACGATATCTTGCAAGCAGAAGTATTCTCTGACGCTTAGAATGCACCAAATTCGTTTTTCGCCAGGGCTCTGCTCCGAACACCGCTGGGGAGCCCACGACGCTCCGCCAGACCCCCTAGTCGGCTAGAGAGAGGATACTCTTTTTGACGCCTATGGCGCCTTGATTTCTTGAGTTAGGGGAAGCACTTGCTCCAAAAATTTAAAAGGGGATATACCCCCCTGAATTTTGAGATAAGAATAACACGGCAAACACGTATATCTGGTAGTTGGTTTTTTGATACGTACACAAACAATAAGGTTAACGATAACCAGTAGTCCGGATAGAGAGACTAGTGGTCTGTGGACAGTTCCATTGGTACAGAGTGACAAAGCAAAAGTCAAGTCAGTAAGTAAGTCAAGTGATAAATAAACCAATAAAAGACAATAATCGTCCGCAGGTGTCATAAACTAAAAAATTCGTACGTTCTTATAAAATTGTGCTCGCAGCACAATTGAACACATAACGCCATATTGGTGTATTTTTATCGATCTATGAAGGGGTACAGATTAGCTCAATAAACACGAACTTTATAAAAAACGACACAATTTCTGCGCATCGTGTTTTTGTCCGCATGTTTATGGCATTGGAACAAGTTACAAGAAAGTTATCCAGCGGCGAAATCTGTGAAAAAAAAATAACTACAAAAACAACAAGCATTTTTATGCCAAAATTACATTAAAGTGTCGCAGCTACACAAATATTCGGCGACCACTAAGCAGGTATAATTCTGGCGATGCAACCACGATATTACTAATGTGACTGTCTCCTTTCTTGGTGTTCAGGAATTGACGTGGCTTACAGTGGTCAGTTGGTCAAAGTACGGAAGGGTTGACTGTAAAGCCATGTTCAGCTGCAGTATTTTGCCAGTTCTTCTTCAATGTCGGGCAGAATTTCTTCGAATTTGTTTGCTAGTCGCTGTCGACGTGCCTCGCTGTCATCGTCCAGCGCTTCCAGAAGCTGGCAATAAACAAACAACAAAGCATTGCTTCATATTACATGCAGAGAATTGGCGTAGCGCATTTACTGTCGCAGCGGCATTTTGAATTTTTCGTGTTTTTTGCGCACAAATGACAAAATTAGTCTGTAGTGCAATCGGCAAGATCTGCGCAACGTATACTGTAAATTCCCGACATCGAAACTCAGCAATAAAATCAAATCAGGTTTATTTGAAACATGGCAAGACAACAGTTGGACTGAGTCATGTTGCAAACAATAGTTTACAGTTAAGCCAAGCACTAAATACAAGTTTGTGTTTCTATAATGTGTTATTGTCACGAGGTTTTAGCCTATGCTAAGCTATGCATCGTAACGATCACAAATTTGCCAAAGTTTAACGAGCCAAACAACCGTTAGGGCGCTTACAAAGTGACAAAAATAAAATGAAATACAATGAAATAAAAGCCGCGCTTTCATTTAATTGCATTGCATTTTATTTCTGTTGCTCTGTATGCATCTTTAGACCAACCACACGTTATCCTCACGCAGAAAGAAAAAGCAGAATAAGACGTTATAGTCATTTAGCGGGCGTGTTAAATTGCTCAGTAATACGTAAAAACAAAAAAAGTTGTCCGCGAAAGTCTCCAGTTTTGCACGTTCGATAAGCAAGACAAAAAGATGAAAAAGACAATAAAAATTCTAAATAACTGTGGGAAATATGTTTATAATTTATTAATAAACAATGGAAGCGGACTTCGCCGAGCAGATATTGTTTACCTCAAACTTGTACTGTTTCGCGCACTTGAGAAGCTCGATTACTGACGAATGTACGCCAAAGTCTGCCACATTTGTCTGCAACAAGCAATCACAAATAATAATTGAAGTCAGTCAGCACACTATTTAGAGTCTCAGAATCTAGCGGCAAAGCAGAAATCGTTTCGAACCAGCGGTTGCGGAAACGTCCAGAAATCAGTAAACAAAATCGACGAATTTATCGAGCTTATTATGTTTTAACCTGTATGAGTTTACTGACAGACAGAGCACCTGCGAGTGTAGTCGCGTGAAGTTGGCAATCTGCTGGTCGCTCACAGGCGGCGAATCGTCCAGTGACTTGTAGAACGCTGTCACCATCTGTCGATAGCGCGGAAGGTCCTTAGCGTACAGCAGCTTGCTCGACGGGGAATCCTGAGCAGTCAACACCATTGACGTTTAAATGTTTTAAAAACCATTTTCATAAATGTTTAAAATATGTTTTACTGTTTTTATTGGGGTATATTTTTTAATGTTAAAAACTGTGCGATCGAAAATATGCTGCAGTTCTGATTGGCAAATTGCGTTGAGCTTTTTTCAGTGTGTACTGTTTAGTGCTTTCCGGTTTTTACCCTATCGATGTTTTGATTCTGAGTTTTAACATCAGGTCCGACTGTACACTCTGACTTATTGCGCGTTGTCGTAGACTCGCAGTTGAACACGTACGTTTTACTTTGATGCATGTTTTTATCATGTTTTTATTAAAGCTAAGACAGGTTTCTATGATGTTTATTCACAGGTTAATTTTTAACATACATGGTCCACACAATCGGACCTTCAGTAACGGATTTAAAGGGAGTGAGAGGGAACGGAAGGGCGGGAGGCCCTTCCCCCTAATGACTGGATGCATCTAAAAACAAATAAAAATTTTGTACAAAAATGCATTATTTTGCACATTTTTAAAAATTGGGGGTAAGAGGCCTGTGCCCCCTTCCCAGACCTTATTCCTTACTTTTCCGCCCTTTATTCCAAAAATTCTAGATCCGCCACTGCAACCTTTCGCACGATTTCGTTTCAAACAACACGGTTACGTGGCCCTCCCAGCAATAGCTTGTTTTCAGCCGAAGTTACGTTGAAAACAAACCAAAAAAAAACATGTTTTACGTTGCTATATTTAACCACGGCTAATTATTAATTCACACACTAATTACGTGTTAGTCGAAACTTACTGAAAACTGCGTCGTGGCAGGGGTAAAGCAAGCAACTCTCCTTCAATATCAGCTTGCTGGATTTTTTTTGTGCGAAAAATTTGTTTCAAAAATATAAAATTTAGCGCTGAAAATGGCCCGTTTTGGGGGAATTTAAAGGCAAAAATTAATTTTCTGGCCCAAAGTTTTCAACCTACGACGCCAGTGACTGGCTAAACCCAGTAAACCGCTAATGGCCAATTTACACTTACGACGCCGACGCAACGCAACTGTCGGCGACAGTCGGCGACACTTAAGTCGCGTCGGCGTCGTATAGGTGTAAAGTAGCCAAAACAATGCGGCGTTCTGCCAGCAAAATAATATCGCCGCATGCGCGTCGATTAGGGGCCTACTGGCCATTTACGGAGTACTAAAAATCTTCAAATTTTGGTCTTTTTACCCCGCTCATGTAAAGTAAACAATTTTTGCCCCAAATTAACTGGGTAGGCCTAATACGAGATGCCAAAGACCTTGCCGAGTCGTTGTTCATGCGTGGAGCAGCTGTCCATGAAGATCTGCGCGACGACCGACAGACATGAGTCGACGATCGGCGTCTTCTGCACGTCGAACAGAAACTCCGGGTTCTTGATCACGTTCACCCAGAACCGCAGCAGCAGGCTACCATCATAACCACCACCATACACAAACCCAGTCCAATAGTAGCTAAGTAAAAAAAGTAGTTTAATACACATTATCAGACGTATGTTCATACGACAATACCGACGCTACAATGAAATTTAGATATTAAGGGCGTATACGAATTTGAAAAAAACAACAAAAAGATACTTTAACGTACGAAAAAATAACAACTATTGTTTACCAAATAATTCTATAAAACCAAACTAAAAATGTCTTAAAATTTTACACCAAAATACGGCTTTTTTAATATCGATGGCACTTTCAACTCGTAAAATAAGGCTTTTATTCTGTATGATACAAGACTGCGCATTTTACTGTTTTCTGTTTGCTGTCAATTTAATGATACAGCGCAGAGTACGTCATAACTAAAGCATTGAACGCAACGTCAAATCTGCGAATGAAGATTTATATAGGCTAATACGATCAAGAAAAATATTCTAAGCCATATATCATACTTTAAAATTCAGCTATGACGGCGCAGACCAATTACTTGCTTGTTTAGTGCCCTATAGTAGGTTTAACTGCAGTCACACAAAACACGTTTTTTATTCCGCGCACGCTACGTTCCTAACATATAGCGAAGAGGAGTATTATGAGATCAGTGTAGGCTTAATAGTGACGACTGACCGCGTAGTCCGTCGTCACGATCGACCGACCTCGGTTCCTGACAGCTTTTCTGAAAGAACTTCAAATGACTATATCTCAGCAACCAATCATTCGATGCACTTCCGGTTTGGTTCTAGAGTGGGGTTGTCGGATCGGCCAATTTAACAGTGCCATGTATATTTACGCCCAACTGACCGTGGTTGCATTGCCATGGCAACGAAATTTAGGATAAAATGGACTATAATTCGCCTTTTGTAAGAGATATATGTGATATATTTGCGTCTATAGGGAGTTTTGGGGGTTGGACCATCGAACGCTGCAATCCAATTTTTCTTTCACCGACCCACGTTGCCATGGCAACGGAATTTAGGACAAAATGGGCTATAACTCGGCTTCTGTAAAAGATATGTCTTGGATCTTTAGTTACAGTTGTAGCAGTAGTAATACTGTAGTAGCAGCAGCAGCAGCAGCAGCAGCAGTAGTAGTATCGGCGTTTAGTGTGCGCGGAGTATACATTAAATTGGTTACAATTTAAAGTATTTCTTGTTATTATTTTACAATTTTACTTATGAAACAATCTGCACATTAAATGAACCTGTTGGTTTTCCACGTGTGAACGACTTCAGCGTCAGAGACGCTATGAGTTCTAGCGGCGTTGTCGAACTGGTCAAAAAGAAATTTGACAACCGGAGGAAAAGACGCTTCGACGTGAAGAATTGTAGCAAACAGATCGTCGACGTATTGCTGGAGGGTGCACTGCAACATCAACAACAACCACGCATCGGTGATTTCTCATTCCCTGGATCCGGGATGATAAAATTCGTAATCCCGAGATGGCTTTTTACGCGCGATAGCAGAATGCTTCGCGCGTCTTAGTCATGGCCTGGGCGTCCGTCTGTCCGTCCATTTATCGGTCACACTCGTGATCTGTATCAAAACAGTTCAAGCTAAGATCACGAAATTTTTAATGCGGACTGCCCCAAGGACTCGTTTTTTGTAACGAAATTTCATTTCGCTGAGTGACGGCGTACCCCTCGAACAAGAGCATAAAAGAGGGGTATCCCCATAAAAAGACGTTAATTTGCTGCTATTGGCTCGTTTAGTGTAAAACCGGTTGCAAATAGGTACAGTGTACAGACATGCTGCTTATCATAACAAGCACTGGTGACAGGCGTTTTATATTTATCAACATCGATGATCTTGAACGAACTTGAACCCGCAAAAGAGAGGTTTGTAGTGAATTTTTTTCGCAATTTTTGGCTGCAGCGCACATTTCAAAAGTGAACTGCGACGAAATGCCTAAAGATAGACCAAGACAATCAGCGTATAAAATTTTTAGCATATTTTTAGCATTGCACGCAGATTTTAGCAGTCTAGGTTCAAAGAGGGGTGCGCGCGAACGTCAAATAGGGGTACCCCTCTAAAAAGTGGTCATTTTACTGATACTGGCTCGACTAGCATGACAGCAGTTGCAGATAGGCACAGACATGCTGCTTATCATAACAAGCACTTCTTCTTCTAGCGTATGCTGATCTTGCGAAGCCAGATGTCAGAATCTTCCTCTGCGGAGTGTAGCGCCTGGAGTCCCCCAGGAAACTTGGTCAGCGGGCACTCGTTGACGATGTGTAACATTGTTTGCTTGCTCCCGCAAGCACAGAGTGGGTCATCGCGTATGCCCCAGTCGTGAAGAGTAGAGGCACACAGGCCATGGCCAGTGCGAAAACGGTTGAGAAGTGACCAGTCTTTACGTTTAAGATCGAAGCCAGGTTGGCATACGACTGGGTCACTTATCAGAGACTGGTTAGGCATTTCCTTTTTAAGCCAGTCTGCCTTCCAGGCTTCGTCGATTGACCAGTCAGGCTGGAGCACTGTGGACCAT
>Ga0209367_1004733_pt1 | contig 18865 bp, 13 predicted proteins | sample WorMetLIZISLAND2_FD_187412 | JGI IMG/M metagenome (GOLD analysis project Ga0209367, IMG submission 187412) | Marine gutless worms symbiont microbial communities from Max Planck institute for Marine Microbiology, Germany - Olavius geniculatus... ... | reverse complement strand
GTGGAGTGGAGGAGAGGTAAAAGGAGGAGGAGGGGAAGGGGACAATCGCCATATCCCCCTCACTGGCTTTGGGTACAAATACCACCCTGAATACAAAGCCCCTTGACCTTCTGGGGCCTCCAGCTTCTGTTAGAACAAGTGACCTAGAACCCTTCCCCCAGCATATATTAGAGACCTAGCTTGTATTAAAACACTGTGAACATCCCGGCACCATTTCTTTTTCTATAAGTTAAGCACTGGCTTGAGTTATATAAGATATATACAGAACTGATGGCTGTGGTCCACTGAGGAAGGTTCATGGCTGTACAATGCCTTTCTTGATAATTATGTTGCCATATTGTGACACTTCTCTACAACAGACAATGATAAAAATCAGTTTGTCAGAAAAACAGAAATAGTTCCTACTTTGTTGTCCTAGTAACGTCTGAAACGCAGATGATTCTGATCAATGTGAATGAGTACTCATCATTTGCAAGGTATTGCAGCCAAAAAAAAATGCATATAGCAATGAAAGAACTACAAAAAATGGTTCACAATGGCCAAAGTTTCTGTAAAAATAAAGTAGTATCTTTACGGCATTATCTGCTAAAAATGAATTCAAAGCACAAATGTACGACACCAGTCTGGTCTACAGGAAAAGAACTGTACTAACAGTACAAGTGAACATTACCCAGTGTGTACAACAGCAAAGGCTTGCTTTGCACGCTCGTAGAATGCAAACCTCTCCACTTGTTCAAATGTAATCTGTAATGTATAGCAAATATGAACAACTCGCAGCATCAAAGAGTAACTAATACACTATAAAGTGTCATCAAATTACAACCTTTATATACTGATTTTCTTGTTGACTTATGGAGCAAATAAGCATCAGTAGAGAACAAGACTGCAATAGTCGAATGAACTGAGACCAGGACTTCTACCAACTTCCTCATATATTATTACATCTACAACAAACTGTTAGCCTGTTAGTGTATTTCATTTATGTAGAGCAGTGACTCAAGTTACCTCTGATCCTGCTGCAGACTTAATTATTGCTTGGTAGGTTTGCCACACTTCCGGTAAACCGGCTCCTTTGTCACTGGCAACTTGTTCCATAACTGCAACCTACAATTATTGTTTCACTAACGCACAAAACACAGAAAACAACATTTGCTTCTGTCTACGAACATGAAGTAATCTTATGCAAGGATTCTTACCAAAATCTTAAAAATATTTAGTCACAGATTTTTTAGTGTGTTAACCAAAAGTACATATATTGCAAATTAATGGAATGCATATATTTTGTGCTGCAGGAATGCATCATCAAATGACAGAAGGCCATATTGTGACCACTATTTCTGTCGATGTTCCTACTTCTATACCTTCTATTTTGTCCATTCCGCCAACAGAGCAGTGGAATACTTTATGTCCACAGAGGCGCAACACATGTGATCGTCGTCATATTTGTGCCATTGATTTTTCTATCACAACTAATTACTTAGAATCAAATTAAATATTTCATTAATAGAACAATTGACAGCCTACATTGCACAATGTAAAAGAAAACTAGAAATTTGGGGCAAAGCCCAATGTGAGTCTACCCGGCACCCTAAGTCCGACTGGGGGACAATTTAGGGGGCTTACATTCCTCTCGTAGCAAAGTAACGTGGCCAGAACTCCAACGCATTAGCATGCGCAGAACGCGCAGTGTCGACCTAGGGTAGGTAGACGTTAGCCAACTAACCATTGTCGCTAGTGGACCAAAGTTCACCAATTTTCTTTTGTTCAACGCGGGAGGGACGGTAGTTGGTAACTCCGTTTACCGCTTGTCGATATCTACATCCGTTCCAGAAATATTCGCGCTCAAATTTGAAAGTTGTCCTAAATTTTGCCAAATTTTACACGTTCTTCGCTATCCTAAATTTTAAAAGGGCGGTGCCACCCAAAATTTGTATGCACGTTATCAGCCCCACATAGCACTACATCACGTGGCAAAGTTTCATTAGCCTGCTCCATTTGGCTTTAAAGTTATAGTGGCTAATTCACTACAATCAAGGCCAATTTTGGACCCCCCTTTGAAAAAAATTGTAAGGGGGACCCAGGTCCCCGGTGGGGGGAGCGCTAGCAAGACTTGGTCATTCTATGGCACGTGTAAAAATTTGGGGGCGCAGCACCCCCTACAGGCCGAAATATGGTCTTCTGAAAAAGTCGATTAGGGTACGTAGACATTAGCCAACTAACCGTTGTCATTAGTGGACTAAAATTCACCAATTTTCTTTTGTTCAACGCGGGAGGGGCGGTAGTTGATGACGCTGTTACCGCTTTTCGGTATCTCCATCTGTTCCAGAGATATTCACACTCAAAGTTGAAAGTTGTCCTAAATCACGCCGAATTTTGTACATTTTTCGCTATCCCAAATTTTAAGGGGGCGGTGCACCCAAAATTTGTATGCACGTTATCAGCCCCACTTAGCACTATGTCACGTGGCAAAGTTTCATTAGGCTACTTCCTTTGGCTCTAAAGTTATAATAGCTAATTCGCTACAATTAAGGCCAATTTTTGACCCCCTTTGAAAAAAAATTGAAAAAGGGGCCCCGTCCCTGGTGGGGGTGCACTAGTAAGACTTGGTCATTCTCTAGCACGTGTAAAAAATTTGAGGGCACAGCGCCCTCTAGGGGCCGAAATATGGTCTTTCAAAAAATGTGCTTTAGGTGGGTACAATTCCACATCGAGATCTCCAATGTTACTGGACCAAACTTCTCCGGACTTGTTTCGCCTAATGCGGGAGGAATTGCTGTTGATCGATTAACTCACCAATTTTGAATATCTTCATCCGTTCCGGAGATATTTGCTGCCAAAGTTTGAAGTCTACTGAAATCGGGCCAAATTTTGCATGCTTTTGGTCCCTAAAAATTTTGGGGAGGCTACCCCAAAATTTTGGACCGGGATTATAAAACTGAATGCAGGTCTGAGGATCATGCAAAATTTCGCGCCGATCGGCCCACAGAGCTCGGAGATTACATGAGGGGAAAAAAAGAAAAAAATAATAAATTCCAGCAAAACATAAGCCCTCCTGAAAGCTATCATTTCCGGGCGGACTAACAAGATATAAAACATCGAGTACTGTACACATTAAGGATTCATTAACATGTTAATTGACAACTTCACACAATTCACTTAGAATGCTAAAAATATCAATGTGATAAAAAAGAAAATGTGTAATATACAAGTGCTGAACATCATAACTGTGGCATACCGGACAACTGACATAAGTATCCAGTGGAAAAACTTTCAAAATTGCTTCCAAAAGTGATGGAATGTTGTGACCTATGTTCCAACAATAATTGCCATTTATTGGCGTTAAATACACAAACATCCACTTCCACTAAACACTAACCTACAAAAATAAAATGAAGCATAAATCTGTGCCAATAATATCAAAGTACAGTAAGTGTATAAATATATGACACACTAATATGCATGCAAAGAAACCACACATTTAAAGGTCCATGGCCACGGTCAAACTCACTGGCGCAATTTCTGTAGATTTAAATTAGACATTTAACCTCGCATATATAATATGTCAATTTGAGTTTCATAAATATGTGAAATTAATGCGTGAATTCAAACAAAATGCGGCATTACGTTACGTTATGCAAAATATTCTAATCTATAAGTGCCTGTGGTGATGTCATGACCCTAGCCCATATAGATCATGAATATGAATGGCCTAGCCAACGATGTCATCATTCTAGGCTAGGCCATAGCCTATGGACGTCATGAATATTAATTCATGACGTCCATAGGCTAAACTCATGACGTTATCGCAGACCGTCATGGCGGCGCGTTTTCTACGTCGTTTTCGTAAATCGTCGACTTCAAAGGTAAATTTTTCCATGTCGACAGAACGCTGGACGCTGATATTACTGTCAAAGTTATCAGAAAATTCTGCACTTTCAGGAAAATTGATAAAATGTATATGTTAATTTTGGCGTCCACGGACCTTTAAGCATGAGCAGCACAAAGTTTTCCAGGCTTGATGCATTAAGCAGGCTTAGAAAAGTGCATACAATTAATAAAAGAATTACTATCTGCAAAACATGTATAAACTAGCAGCTCTTAAAGGCTGTTAGCAGTATTATTCAACAGACACATCAGCATCACATACAGACCATCAGCTCGAACTTCACGAGGTCCACATCGACACACTGAGCTTGTTGGAAAATGAGCATCAGCCAACACTGTATATACAGAAATAAATAAATGCATATACTGACTAAAAAAACATTGTAATTGTACAAGTTCCCCAAAAGCTAAAGCAAACAAAAGTGTGAATGACGTCAATGCTTAGGGGGCCACTGCTTACCTGGTGACTTATGCTTTCCTTAGTCCCAAAAACGAAAATTGCAAATGTCAAAATAATATACATCAAAACAGCAATCAAAGGCTGCGTTTGAAAATACCAATCCGATTAAACCGGTTTATCCTGCAACCAATATATGCGTTCGTTTATTGTATCTGGATTGACCTGATTAATTTTATTTGCATCCGAAAAACCCAATTGAGTTAAGCCGGATTGTCCAAATGAATCTGGCTGCAGACACCGATCATTGCGATCGAAAGAGGACACCCCCACCTAAAATGGCGGCACTTCAGATAGCAAGTGTTTTTGTGTGGTTAAAGCAATATTGTTTTATTGTATTTTTGATAAATTGTTAAAGTCGCAAACACGCTGACTTTAGCACAATTGCCACATGGTGTATATTTTGCACATAGTCAGTAAAATGATAACAATTTTAGGCCGCGGCTGCGTGCATAGCCCGCTTTGCACCCATAGCGTACAGAGCTGCTTATTCAGCGCTTAACTAGGCCATTTTCGGCTACAGTGGATGCAGTTAAAATGGTTGTACGTTGGGTTTTGAATTCTGATCGAACCAAATCAATCAGCAGCGTTCGAGCACGCCTGACCAGATTACATATCTGGGTCGGCCATGCTCCTCAGCCCGAGTAAATCGGGTTAACCAATCAGTTTAGTTTTCGAACGCAGCCAACATTACAATGCCTGAACATGGACATTAAATTACAATTACAAAGAGTCTTACTTTTTGGCTCACGATTTAGACTCACATACACCCTCAGCCCTCACACACTAGAAATCTCTAAGATAGGACACGGTGGATATGATGAACTCGACCTATTTACCACTCGTTATCTCATGTGACAGTTCATGTAGTAGTTACCGAATTCATCACCGTGTCCTGCGGCAGAAAGTACATACAGCAAATCCGGCGACAAAATAAAAGGTATCCCTTTCAATGGCATAATTTACTACGTTGTCAATAGAAATAAAATGGGTGTGTCCGTAAAATATTTATGTCACACGCAGAAGGGAATAATAAATAAGAAAGCTGGTTGCAGTCACTGGTGCATTGTTACTGGTTTAGTCGCCAACTTGCCACGCCTGGGCACCCTTTTGGTCAGATATCAGCATTTTCCATGCTATTAAATAATTTTTCTAGTGATGCCCAAATCTTCTTGCTAAAAAACAGATAAAGAGAAATCTCGCGGAAAAGCAGGCAGCAATACGCGTATGATTTGAGAATACCGTACTGGACTAGGCCTACTGGAGATTACTCGACCTTGTAGCGAATTGAGATCTGTGAACACGAACACGTGTTCTACGCGCAGCAAAGTCAGCAAGTTTAGAGCTCTTTCGATCGGGGTTCTGCAAGCAAAGTTCACCCTCGCAAATCAGAGGTTTACGCAGCGCAAAGTGGCGATTCCAGCTGTGCTACGTGTGCGTGGTTATAAGAAGTCGTCAAGTACAATTACAGTCTGAGTTTATTCACTTGCTTGTAACAGCGAATGAATACGTACGGTATGTTAGCGCAACAACTTACCGGGGGTATAGCTGTAGCAAAATAAAGACGTCTTGATGTGACAATGACGTGACAGCTAGTGATATGACAGTCATGGTGCAACAGGTGCGGGTGCAACTGATCAACATCATTTTCATTGCAATTAACCGAAGAAAAAAAGAATAAATAATTTGTTCTGTTAATGCAATTGAATGACACTGAAATTTATCAAATTATCAAAGATTTCCCTTTTTGCATACCGGTACGTAGTTTCATCTGTGCAAATATACTAGTCTGTTAATTTCATTCATTCAGTAATTCATTCGTTTCTTTATTGCAGCAAATGTCAAAACGCATTTATTGTTACAATAATACAGACATATATTGCAATTATGTTAACAAATAGGTAAGTATTTGCCGATTATTGTGTACTGATTACTGTTTCTTTTAGATGCATATTATTTTTTTAGTTCTCAGCAGACTTTTTGTAGTGTTTTAAACTTTTACTTGGGCGGAGAATTTGGATCGTGTGTCATCCGCCTAACCACCACAGCTCCTGGGTCGGCCATCGTGTTTGAGCAGTGTTGTGCGGTAGCGCAGGTGGGCGTGGTCTTCTCGCCGGTACAAATACAACGCATTGTGGTGTTCTTGCGTCGATTTACATTGAGCTAAAACTTTCCTACTGATAATTGTCATCTAATTTAGACGTCATGGGTGAGTTCTTGATCATTGTTGCTTGCGTGCTGACAAGTTAGCTGCCTCTGTCATTGTCTTTTTGCATCAGAACAGCTTACGTACAACAGAGTGGTATCACACACACTCACGACGCATGGCCTCACCACACGTCCATAATTTTTGACAATGACCTCCAGCGAAACATCGAGCTGGCGAAATGCTAGAGAAATGGAACTATCAGGACCTAATTGCTTTTTCATCAACGACCTTAATAATGCTATCTATCTGGATTTTGTGGATTTGCATTCTGAGTAATTAAAATATTATTTTTGTATTATTCAAGCAAATTATTGGCAAATGCTGCGTGCAGCGCTGCTCTGCACACATTGCATACGATTGTCATCCCAAAAGTTTCCGGCTTCGACATATTAGACAACAATATTTTCTACAATCTATACGTCAGTGAAACGTACATCCTTTATGAAGTCTGATGAGTCACTTGCGGACATGACGTCATTGTAATTTATGACATCACAGAGCATTAAATAGAACCAATTTTCATTGTCAACGAAAGAGGCTTGAGTCCTTCATCATTATAGATAGCAGACACCATCATTATCAGATTTCAGATTTTAAAACAGATAATAGTCACTGGGGATAAGGTCTTTGCTGTATGCATTGTGGTCTTGGTGTAGAAAGTCATAGTCATGAACAGCCAGCTGGGTAACTGAGAGTTTGGACTGGACTGCAGTGCTGAAATTTGGGGAAATTGCGCAGGGCTTGCTCCCGGGCCCCTCCCAGCCCTCCTGCCCATAAGGGGCCCATGTAACTAGTCACAAATTCTGACTGGCCTTTCATTAACACAACTGATATCATTAACAGTTAAATTTTTAATACAATTTTTCTAGAGCTGTCAAGGCGTTAATTTTTTAAATGCATTAATGCAGTGCGTTAATTTTTTAATGCAATCATTAACACGTAAATTAACGCACCCAGTTCCATCGAGATGGAGAGTAGGAGTTAAACTACCCCAGGCCCGAGACGTTTATGGGACCCACCTGTAGAATATAGAAAGTTAGAAAAATGAAAAAAAGTTTTAAAAAACACATATAATTTTTATTTTTTAAACGTATTTAGACTATTTGCCTATTAACTATTACAGTATTTTCATTTTGTATATCATCTCTTGTCCATCATAGAGTCCATCATTTTGTGATGGACTCTATTGGGTTACCCTTACGTGAATTGCTTGCTTACTGTCTTGTCAGTTTCGTGCATATGTTTGTATGTCTGTCTGTCCCACAAAAAGAAACAAACGTTGGGTGAGGTGGGAAACTGAATGATCGTTTGATGGCAAGTTGTGTCAAAAATATTCATGCCAAAAATTATCAAAATCTGATAATTGCTTTTCAAGTTATAGTCGAAAATGTTGGGATGTTTTTTTTCGAGACACAATGTATATATACGTCACAATGTCATGAAATACTAATACACTGTGTCTCAAAAAAACCGGACCCCTATTACGTTTTGAAATAACTCCAACAAACTGTGCCTAATAATAATAATGATTAGCTGAGAAAATCGTCAAATGGTACTCAATATCGTAGTGTGTTACGGGCTTACGATATTTTATAAAATGGGGTACCAGCTTAGCAGGATAATGCACCCGCACATCGGGCACGTGCGACGATTGAGTTTCTGCGTCGTGAGACACCAGCGTTCATCCCGCCTGACCTCTGGCCGGTCAACAGCCCTGACCTCAACCCTGGTGACTACTGCATTTGGGGCCGCATACAGCAGTGTGTGTACCAGAAGCCGGTGAAAGATGTGGATGAACTGAAGCAGCGCTTGTTGGAGGTCTGGTCTGGCCTACGGCAGATCGTTGTCGATGACGCAATCGACGAATGGAGAAGACGTCTCCTGGCCTGTGTTCGAGTAAAGGGACAGCACTTTGAACATCTGCTGTAACTTTGCTTTGATGTTGCTAAGCAACAGTTCGTTCAACTTCAAACGTTGGCGTTATAACATCTAATGATTTTGTAACTGACGTTGTTGGTTCGTTGGAGTACTGCAGTGCAGTTGCCTCTACTGTTCGTTCCACAGGAAAACCTCAGCTGGTACTCTGTTCTTAAAATTTCTCGCAAAGTAAGACATGCTATTAAGTGCTGATTCTCTAACAATTATTTTTTGTCAAAATCTATTGCTATTGAACCAGGACTGTTGGAGTTATTGCAAAAAATAGCAGGGGTCCAGTTTTTTTTTAGACACAGTAATAAAGCTAAGTAGTTGAATAAGTGGGAGACAGGAAGAGTGGGCTACGGTCTATGGGTCGAAAAATGTGGACTAGTTATCATGTGTACAGAATTTAGTAACTGAATGAAATAAATTTACGCATGTGTGTTAATTTTTTTAACGTGCGTTAATTTATTAATGCATTAACGCGTTAATTAATGCGTCAACTGTGACAGCTCTAAATTTTTCTGATACCATCAGATATTGGCATTGTCTCGTATTTTGGCTAAAAGTGCTTTGATTTGCAGCTACCACAGATTAAGCTATAGTATATTCACAGACCCCAATGAAAAATTCATAAACGTAGATGTCAGGGCTTTCATAAAATTAGATGCCAAGGAGCCCCACTTTGGTAAATCCAGCTACAGAGTGAAATAGTTTCATGCAACAATCAGCCTGATTCAAATGCTGCTTGTGTTAGCGCACCAAATCGGTTCAGCTTAATGCTCTATGACGTCATAAATTACAATGACGTCACTTCCACAATCTGCTCACACGAATACGCAAGGTAGGTATCTTTTACTGATATATAGACAATAAGAAATTTTTGTCTAATATATTGACTCTCTTACATAGCTGCTTCCAATGCTCGTTGCCTAGGTATGCAGCTGATAGCTGCAAATCCATCCTTAATCATAAGCGGGCATTGGTAAACTACAGATTGACCTGTGGACTGCGGACCACCAACAGGTAATCTGCGAACCAAAAACTTTGGATGCAGTTTGCGTTTTATCTGTATTCATCCTCAGCAATCAACATTTCTATATTTTTAACTTTATTGCTAACCCTTTCGTATAATGTTAACCTTACAGGAGTGGTACTAAGTACCGAAAAACTACTGAAAACGTTTTCGGTAGGTTTTGGTAAATGGTGCACTAGCCACATTGACCACATTGGCACTAAATATGGTCAGAGCAAGTATGGAAAATAAAGCTTACGGCTAGGGTTGGGGTTAGGGTCAGGGACTCAAAGTTAGGGTTAGGTTCTGCGGTAGATTTTATCGCCGACTTTTCCCATGTATTGTCACAGACTAAATTCCATTAGAGTGACGCAAACGGGTCTGTCGTGGACTTGTCACGGACTTTGTTGCAAGCATCTCAACATGTCTAGATGGTTTGTGTCTGCAACTCGCATGATTTGTGTCCGCAACTTTCCCTGCGGGAAGTTTTGGTGAAAGTCTGTTTAAAGTAATTTAGCTGCTGTGTATGAAGTAAGTACAGAGCAGCTCTGCATGCAGCCACTGCAGAAAATTTTTTTAAAAAGACATTTGGAATTTGGATTGTTTAGGTTTATTGATGTGCATTGATTGCCATTATTGGTTTGTACCCTAATTGTTTCGTGATGTCACTTGTAGAGAATTTTCGTGGAAAAATGAAGCAGTTCTGGGAATCGCTACTGTCAGGTGGTGAGCCTGGAGTTGAACAGATGATTCAGTACCAACATGCTGCTGCTATTAATAAATTGGAAATTCCAGAAGTGCTATCGTTGCTGCCTGATATTGAGAAGAAAGACATTCTTGAACTGGGTGCTGGAATAGGGCAAGTATTGCATGTTAGGCCTATATATTATTTTTTTTGTTATTTTATTATTTTATATATTATTTTTATATATTATTTTGTATATTGAGTAAAAACACAACTAGGACTTTGTGTGTATTGTTAGTTCGTTGTATGAAATGTATGAAAATGCTTTCCTATAACACTTTTACATGACATTAGCAAAGTGGAAATGAGAGTCACTACTCAATCGTTAATTGTAGAATTAAACTTAACAGCTTTCAAGTTTAATCAATTTAAATTAAATTGGCAGAGTTTTTAGCCGACTGTACTTAAGTAATGATTGAGCTATTGGTATGGTTGTCATCTATTTTCTGTCTATCTGTCTGTCATTGTCTGTCATGGACATATTGTGGTTAACCGTTAGGTCATAGGGGAGAACTTTTTACGTGAATAATTACTTAATTAGCCATGTGCCATAAACCTAGGCGTGCAAAATTTCAGTGATGTAGTGCAAGGGGAACGTTTTAAAATTTGGTGTTGAATGAAAGAGGGTAAGAGATTTAATGGAAAACTGGCCATATCTCGGAAACGGTGAGAGATAGGGCTAAGGTTACTATTAATTACTAATCACTATTTCGGCTGAGATAAAAAATCATTGACCTTGGGTAATTTTGAAGAGTCATAACACACTATGATATGCCAATCATGCGGTATGATGGCTAAATGGTAAGTCGCAGAGGGTTGGCGATGATACCATTGGATAGGGCGCTGGCAACTTCCTATAGGCTGTCAATAGTAACCATGTCTCCATCTGCAGCAGCTTGCATACAATTTTCAATGGAAAGTTTTAAGCTATAAGTGGCCGTATCTCGGAAATGGTGACAGATAGGGCTAAGGTTACTACTAATCACTAATAGGAAGTGCCAAATGCCCTTTCAGATTACATGAAAAATATTGATCTTGGATGACCTTGAAGGTTATTACGTGCTATTGCCAGTGGCGGTTTTAGCTGACCAAATCTGGGGGGACATGACCCCATGGTGAGCGCAGTAGTGCGAGCCTATAACGGGGGTCTGGGGGCAGAGCCCCCAGTGGGGCCCAGGGGCAGAGCCCATGGTCAAGGAGTCAGGGGGCGAAGCCCCCTTGAAGTTGAAGCATTTTTGGCTTTTGGACGTTTAATGGAAGCTGCAAATTTGCCCACTTTTCGAAACTTTTGAAACACAAAGACATCAGATATTTATGTTATCTTTGCAAAAAATCATGGGTGACTACGAAACTGGGGGGGCTGGAGCAAAACTGGTGGGTCCTGTGCCCCCCCCTCGGCCCGGGTCTAAAACTGCCACTGGCTATTTTGGCTAAATGGTGTGAAATGGGGCCAAGGTCACTATTAAACAGTAATGGGAAATCGCATACGACCTTTCAGATGAGATGAAAATCATTGACTTTGGATGACCTTGAAGGTCATTAGTGCAACAGGAACAGTATAGGCTGTAGCGCATCTTCCTTAGTAACAGCTGGGCTTTTTTTGTTCCCTGCATGATGAGCCTCCCTCACTGTCTGACATCTAAAGTGCATCCAGTGATGTTACTTATTTTAGATTTTACTTGTGCACTGTTATTTTATTTGTTAAGTTAAGATGCTAAAGTCTGTTTCCACTTCATAGACAAAAATGAAAGTTTTCTAATTTTTGTTTGTAGTAATTGTTGCAGTAGTAGGATGTTTTAATATGGGAAATTAAATTATTAACTTTACTGTGTTCATACTGAGACTGTTTGCTTGTTATTTATTAGCAGCGGTTTGAGTTGCGACGCTCCCGACTGCCATTGTTGGGTAATTTATTACCCGGGTGGTAACTTAGCGGGTACCAGGGTAACCGTCAGGTAGAAGTAAGTAAGAAAATAAGTACAACACTGCTAAAAAGCCGTAGGGAGTTAATCGCACTGGTATCTTTCAAGAGCAGCATTTCATTAACATAGCATGTGTGGAACTGTGTCACCTCTGAGAAATCGCTTTCTCTCCGTGATTTCAAGTTGGAAGCTGGGCTTCGGACATAGGTGATATGGTTGGCCTTCCCTAGCGACAGCTGGGCTTTCTTGTTAGCATTATGTTTTTATTAATTCTGACATTAGACTGGTAGTCTGGTAGTGCATCTCATACATGTTCACTTTTTTTGGCTGTGTTACCTAATTCCATTTTGTTTTAACTGTTTTTGGCTAATTTTATTCAGTGTCTTATTTTTGTGTTATTTTTGAAACTGCAGCTGGAAATAAAAATACATTACAGTGATCTTTGTAGAGACCCAGAGGTTGAAAAAATTTAGTAACTTAATAAGTTTATCAACATACAATCCTGGCAGACAGTCATGCTGAAACATCAAAATAAAGGTTGCATATTGATGAGCTTGTATAACTTATTGAAATACTATGTGATTTTTCCAGCCGTTTCACCAAGCATTTTGTGAAGAAAGCACGCAGTGTTACTTGCATTGATTTTATGCCATCTGTTCTTGCTGAGAATCGGAAAACTGTTGAAGGTTGTGGAAATGTTAAGTTTATTCTCAGCGATGTTACAGAGTTGGACCAACCAAATCACAGGTTTGTATCTAAATAATATTATTTTGCAAACCTTTTAAAATGTGTAAATTGCCATATCTCGGAAACGGTGAGAGATAGGGCTAAGGTTACTATTAATTACTAATCACTATTTCGGCTGAGATAAAAAATCATTGACCTTGGGTAATTTTGAAGAGTCATAACACACTATGATATGCCAATCATGCGGTATGATGGCTAAATGGTAAGTCGCAGAGGGTTGGCGATGATACCATTGGATAGGGCGCTGGCAACTTCCTATAGGCTGTCAATAGTAACCATGTCTCCATCTGCAGCAGCTTGCATACAATTTTCAATGGAAAGTTTTAAGCTATAAGTGGCCGTATCTCGGAAATGGTGACAGATAGGGCTAAGGTTACTACTAATCACTAATAGGAAGTGCCAAATGCCCTTTCAGATTACATGAAAAATATTGATCTTGGATGACCTTGAAGGTTATTACGTGCTATTGCCAGTGGCGGTTTTAGCTGACCAAATCTGGGGGGACATGACCCCATGGTGAGCGCAGTAGTGCGAGCCTATAACGGGGGTCTGGGGGCAGAGCCCCCAGTGGGGCCCAGGGGCAGAGCCCATGGTCAAGGAGTCAGGGGGCGAAGTCCCCTTGAAGTTGAAGCATTTTTGGCTTTTGGCTTTTACTTTCTCATTGTAGTTGTGGAGTTGTGATATTGATATATTGATATAGTTTTGTTTTGTGTAAATATTGCCACTACACTGTGTCTAAAAAAATCTTTGACAAATATTAACTAATTTAAAAAAATAATTTACCCTTGCATTTTCCAGACAGTTGGCAATAAAATGGCTATCAAGTATCTTATCATACCGTAACTGCATTGCTATAATACCTTGTAAAATAAAAATGCAAGAAAAAACTATAATTAATAGGCAACAGGCGTGTTGTAAGATAATAGACACTTTAGAATGATCTGTACAATGCTACACTGCATTAGACTTATCTTTGTGGATATCTTGCATGTTGAACGGTGTGTTTGTTTTTGGTCTTTGTGGTTTAGTAGGCCTACCAGTTCATCCACAGTGGTTATGTTTTTTTCACTACCTGTTGCTTCCGTGTGTGTTTTGATGCCTTTGGTCGGTGCTTCCTGTTTTCCAAATCTCTAGTAACGTGTCCAGTCCTTCCTTTTTGCTGTTTATCCTCAAAAATTTTCTATAATTCTCCACGAGCTGTATTTTTTGAACTTGTGTGAGTTTTTAGTCAAAGTCTTGTTCTCATTGCTAAATGCATGTTACATTACCATCGTGAAGTTATTAACGAGTAATTTTAGCAACGCTCATGAGATGCACAACAGTTTAATAGCAATTTCGGTTCGCAGGTTGTCCTGGTCTATCTCTCACCCCTTTCGTCGCATTGCAGTTTTTATGTGTGTGCTGCAGCTGAAAATTGCCAAAAATTACTACAACCCCCTATTTTGGGGTTCAAGGTCGTTGAAGGTCATCAGTGTTGATACCCCTTAATAGCAGTTATTGTTACGGTAAGCAGCAAGTCTACGTCTATCTGCAAGCACTAAACGAGCCAACAGTGGTAAAATAACCACTTTTTAGGATACCCACTTTTTTGTACCCGCTCTTATTTAGCGTCCTTGATCGGGTTGACCTCTTTCGAATTTCGGAAAAAGTTTATGGATCTTAAAACTAGACTTCAGGGCAGTCTACAGTGACGATTTGGTGATCCTAGCTTGCACCGATTTGATACAATCGCACAGCTTGACAGACAGACACACAGACACGGATGTACAGGCCGTGGCTAAGATGCGCGAAGCATTTTGCTGGCATGCATAGTTTCCGCTCGGATTACTTTTTATTTATTTGTTTCAATGCGAGATCTTCAGCTCCATCCAGCTCCATGCCGATCGGCATGAAATTTTTACACGGTAATGAGACCTAGGCTGAATTTTATAATGGCGGTCTAAAATTCAGGGGGCCTTCCTTCAAACAAATGTTAGGGGCTAAAACATGCAAAATTTGGCCCGATTTTGGACAACTTCAAAGTTTGGCAGCGTAAGGAACGAATGAAGATATTTAAAATCGGACAAGTAGTTGATCTACAGCAATTCCTTCCACGTTAGGTGAAAAAAGTTGGGTAAACTTTGGTCCACTAACTTCACAAATTCAGAGGTGGGATCATACCCACCCACATAGATTTTTTTGGAAGACCATATTTTGGCTTGTAGGGGATGCTGCTGCCCCCAAACTTTTACGCATGCTGGAGAATGACCCAAGTCTTGCTAGCGCACCCCCTACTTCAGTCGGGGGTCCCCCTTAACAATTTTTTTTAATGTGGGGGTTAAAAATTGGCTTAAAATTCACCGAATGTGCGCCTATAACTTCGGGAGTAAGGGAATTAGCTTTACGAAACTTTGCTACTTCACGTGTTGCTAAGCGCGAGTGATGAAGCAGGTACGACTTTTTTTGGGAGGGGGCATCGCCTCCTTAAAATTTGGGAGGGAAAAAACGTCCAGATGTAGGTCAATTTCGGACAACTTTTGACTTTGACTGTAAATATTTTTGGAACGTTTTAGATATATTGAAAAACAGTCAACGGTGTTATCAAGCAAGGTCCCTTAAGAGCTGAACAAAAAATTTGGTGAACTGTGGTCAACTAACAAAAAAGTAATAAGCATGCATGTTGACCCACCCTAAGTCGCCATTGCGCGTTCTGCGTATGCTAGTGCAATTGTGTTTAGGCCACGTGATTTTGCTACTGGGAGAATTTACCCCCTTTCCGAGAATTTTTTCTCCAATCGGACTTATGACGGTGCACCGCTGTTGCATGTTCCCTTTTGCGTTAGCAGGGCCTTACTTGTTTATTAAAACTAGTCTAAGAGCAAATAACTTGCAAGGTATTTAACTTTGTGCATTGAATTTTTGCTGTTTTTGGGACATTTTTGGGCAGTCTGTGGGTCAGATATTTGTATCACTGATATAGTTTGTTATATATTAACAGTGGTGTATTTGGTGTTTGTAGCTATGACCTGATATTTTCCAGTGGTCTGTTCATGTACATGAGTGATGATGAAGTGCACAGTGTGTTTACTAAGGCGTTGTCGTGGTTACGACCTGGCGGATATATGTTCTTCTGTGAAACTTGCTTCAAGACTGACAGTATGGCGTTTTATTGTACCAATGTATCTGCATATATGATTGTAGTTTTCAGTCATCATTATCTGTATCATTGCTATAGTATGGCATGCTGTAGAACACATTATAGCATCATTTGCATCTGTCTGTTTGACTGCCTGTGATCGCTCTTGTGGCCGCAAGTTTTGTTCGATTTTTTGCGAAGTTTTGCAGTGATGCTTTAGAGCATAGCATTAAACCAAAAGTTATATGCCTGTGTTGGAGTGTGCACTGTACAAATTGTATGAGTGTTGCAGAAAAGGCACTTGTAGATCTGAATGTTGTCTTGCCATATCGTCGACCAGAATTCTATTCTTCAGTGAATCAGAGCATCTGCGTTGATAACAGCACATATGAAACTGTGCTGTGCAAATCAGTTCAAGCTTATGTGAAGGCATGTATATTTATGTTACTGTCATTTTTTGCATATGTGATTAAATAATGCTGTAATTAAAGTATGCCAAGCATATTCGGTCATCGGTTTCCTCTTTGGGGTTCATTTTTACGTGTGACAGCAGGTACTGATAGCGTGTCTTAGCCATTGCAATTCTGTCCATCTGTCCGTCCGTCTGTCTGTCTGTAACATGGGTGGATCAGTCAAAAACGGTGCAAGCTAGAATCACCAAATCTTCACTGTTGGCTGCCCAGAAGACGCTAGCTTTCCATAAATTTGAAGGGGGTTACCCTGAACAAGGGCGCTAAATGAGAGAGAGGTGGGAAAAATTTGTGATTTTTAGCCAATAAGTTGCAGTATCTCAATAACGGTGATAGGGGCTAGGTTATTATTAATCACTAATAGGAAGTCATACACTGGTTCTCAGTTGCCACCAAATTTGATGACCTTGTATGATTTTTAATGCTAAAGTAGGGGTTATATGTGAAAAATTTGCAATTTTCAGCCAATAGTGGTGGAATTCATGCATTGGACGTGGCGCGCAATACTGAAATACGCACAATCTAAGAACGAACTGCGACAAAATGGCTGGAGATAGACTGCCAGTTTGCAAACAGGAACTGCTATAGGCTTTCGCACGTCTCGTGAGCATTAGCTCAAATTTCTTGTTGTATGTTACATGTTTTCAGTTGTGATTACACATTAGACAGCTTGCCTTAGTTGGTAACATCGTTTGTTGCATTAACGAAGTTGATCAATGCCAAGCTGCTTTGTACTTGGATGGGTGACTGTTTGCATATGGGCAAACCGTCTCAGTATGTAATAAATCACTTTGGTCAACTTATCCGTGAGTACTCCATGAGTAGGTGCAATGAAAATAGTGAAAACTGTGATGTAAACTGGCACGCCATGCGATGCACTAGCCCTGTATTCATGATCTCGCAATGTAAACTGGTGTCTGGCTGATGGCTAAGGAGGTGGAGCAACATCTACTTTCTTAGCCGTCAGCTAGACACCATTGTGGGTCTTATGGCTGAGACCGGATTTTACGTTATGTTACATTAGACAGAGTTCACTAAACAACTAAACCAACTGATGAGTTTCTGACAGAATTTTGTCTACATTTCCGTTGTTTTTCAGTGCAAATTTTACTGAAATTTTCACTGATTTATTTGTGTTGGGTGCATTTTAATGAAATTTTGAGTCAGTACCTGGTAGAGCTTAACTAATATAACTTTTTTGTTGTGAATATAGCAGGAAACGATAAGTGATTGTTTGCTTGTAGGTGCTGTCAATTAGCAACGAAATTTGCTGGCTGCTACAGAAAGTACCAGTGACGTCTTCGCATGGTTTCAAGACATTTCAGGAATTCCTGGACAACAAACAGTACTCACGCAACAGCATACTGCGCTATGAGCGTGTGTTTGACAAGCATTTTGTGAGCACTGGTGGCCTTGAGACAACTGAGGTATATGCACAGTGGTTTGATGATGAATGCAATACAGTGTACAAGGCACTGTCCGGGTTCCCGGCACTGTACGGGTTCCCATATACGAGTTCTGGCAAACAGGAGTCTGCGTGTATTTTAATGGCAGCCGTTCACATACATACGAGTACGGGTTACCTGTAAATTTCACTCGTACGAGTAGTTTCTGTGCAGGTCATGTTTTTATTTAACCCGTGCAAAGTAAACTACCCATAAATAACAATAATATAATTTACAAAAGTTGTGGCGCATATTTGACGTCAGAACTGACGTCATTGTAAAATTGTTCATCGTTAGAGGTGTGCAGTTGGTAAAATTATTAGCGATGTGATGGAATATTGTTGTTTTAATGGCAAAGCATTACTTCGATCCGATTTCATTCAATATGGCCGACATGCGTTGAGTTATCTGCTTGTACAAGTGACCGTGAATGCTCCGCTTGTACAAGTGAAGCTTCTACGGGCCAAACGGAAACCCGGTCTCGTACTCGTACTCGTACTCGTGTTTGTGTGAACGCAGCCTAACTTGTCGTTTCAGGAAGGCAAGTTTCCTTCCACGTACAAAGCAGCTATTGTAACGCCAGTGCCTAAGAAGCTTGGGTCTGGTATTTTCTGTCCTGCCAATTTCCAACCGATTTCTAATTTTAACAATATGTCAAAAATCTTAGAAAAGTTATTTGTTTCTCGACTACAACCACACGTTACATCATCTCCTAATTCTAACCAATGCAGTCGGCATATAGATCACCCTATTCTACTGAAACTGCCTTGCTGCATACATTGGACAACATATATCGTTCATCGGATCAAGGTAAACCTACTCTTCTGATCTCTAGTGACAATACAATACAATACAATACAATGAAAAATTTGCACTCAAAAACTGACAAACACACTGTCAGTTTAATCTAGCACATAAACTAAAAAGAACTGAATTGT
>Ga0209367_1004732_pt1 | contig 18867 bp, 5 predicted proteins | sample WorMetLIZISLAND2_FD_187412 | JGI IMG/M metagenome (GOLD analysis project Ga0209367, IMG submission 187412) | Marine gutless worms symbiont microbial communities from Max Planck institute for Marine Microbiology, Germany - Olavius geniculatus... ... | reverse complement strand
GTTATAAGCGCTCATGTTGACCTGCCCTAAGTCGACAATGCGCGTTTGGCGTATGCCAATGCATTTGAGTTTGTGCCACGTGATTTTAATGCCGGGAAAATTTTTCCCTTGTAATTTTTTCCAATCGAACTTACGGCGCCGGGCGGACTTACGTTGTGCTTTGCCCCAAATTTCTAGTTTCTTTTTTTTCGCCGCGTAATTTTTAAGCTCCGTGAACCGATTGACGCCAAATCTTGCACGATGCTCAAAAGTACGTTTGATTTTATAATCCCGGGACGAAATTTTGGAAGAGCCTCCCCAAAAATTTTTTAGAAGTTTAGCTAAAAACATGCAAAATTTGACCCAATTTCGGTCGACTTCAAAGTTTCGCGGCCAATTTCTCCGTAACGGATAAAAATATTTAAAATCGGTAAGTTACCGTTTGACACCGATTCCTCTTGCGTTAGGCGAAACAAGTCCGGTGAAGTTTGGTTTAGTAACCTTAGAAATCTTCATGTTGACTTAAACCAACCGAAAGCGCATTTTTCGGAAAACCATATTTCGGCCTCTAGGGGGTGCTGCGCCGCCAGATTTTTACACGCCCTAGAAAATGATTAAGTCTTACTAGCGCATCCAGCACCGGGGACGGGGGCCCTTCTTACAACTATTTTTAAAAAAGTCAAAAATTGGCTTAAAATGTAGCGCATTAGCCGCGAGAACTTTAGAGATAAAGAGACTAGCTTCATGAAACTTTGCCACGTGACGTGCTGCTAGATGGGGGTGATAACGCGGGTACAACGTTTAGGGGGCACCCCACTCCCTTTTAAAATTCGGGAGGGCAAAACCGTCCAAAATTTAGTACGTATTACAACAACTTTCGAGTTTGATCGCAATATCTCTAAACTGAATAGAGATATCGACAAGCGGTAAACGGCATTATCAACAACAATTAATTTCGCGTTAAATAAAAAACTTGTGTGAACTTTAGTCCATTAACACCAGAAATTACGCGGCTAATGTTTTGTGCGCGTATTGCGTATGCTAATGCATTTGTGCGCGGGCCACGTGACTTTGTTACGTGGGAATTTTACCCCTTAAAATTTCTCTATTTTTTTTCCAACGAGAGATCTTCGACATGCGTGGGCCGACCGGCGTGAAATTTTGCAAGACGGTCAGCACTAGGCCCTATTTTATAACGCCGGTTTAAATTTTTGGAAAGCACACCCCAAAAAAATTTCGGGGTGAAAAACGTTGAAAATGTAACCAAATTTCAGACGACATCGAAGTTTAACGACGAATTTTTACACGCACTAGAGAATTACCAAGTCTTAGTAGCGCACGCCCCAGCGAAAACGACGGCCCCCTTACAACTTTTTTCAAAGGGGGGTCAAAAATTGGCTAAAAAATGTAGCGTATTAAACAAAGGATCTTTGGAGTCAAAAAAGTAGCTTTATGAGACTTTTGTCACGTGACGTGCTGCTAAATGGAAGTGATAACGCGGGTACAACTTTTAGGGGTTACCACCCCCTTCAAATTTGGAAGTGCGAAAAACGCGCAAAATTTAGTACGTTTAACGACAACTTTCGACTTTGAGCGCAAATATCTCTGAACTGCATAGAAATATCAATAGGCGCTAAACGGCGTTATCAAATACAGTTAATTCCGCGTTGAATGAAGAAATTGTGTGAACTTCAGTCCACTAAGATCAGGGATTTCGCTTTTAATGTTTACTTACCAAAATCAAATTATTTGGAAAGCCATATTTTGGCCCCTAGGTGGTGCTGCGCCCCCAAATTTTTACGTGCGCTAAAGAATAAGTTTTTCTAGCGCATCTTTCATAAGGAGCGGGGCCCCCCTTACAACTTTTTTTAAAGGGGAGGCAAAAATTGGCTTAAAATGCAATAAATGAGTGTTTATAACTTCAAAGTTAGGGGGTGTAGTTTAACGAAACTTTGAGATTTGACGCGCCTCTAGGTTGGCGTGTTAAGACAAATACGAAATTTGAAGGCACCGCTTTCCTTAAAATTTCGGAGGGCAAAAAACGTCCAAAACTAAGCATATTTTACGACAATTTTTGAGTTTGATTGCGATTTTTTCTGGAAGCGATAAAGATAGCGACAAAATCTAAACGGCGTTGACGAAAGCGATTTTTTCGGCGTTGAACAAAAAAAGATTTGTAAAATTTCATTAACTACGAACAAAGTTTTAAGCGTTCATGTTGACCTGCCCTAAGTCGACAATGCGCGTTCGGCGTATGCCAATGCATTTGAGTTCGGGCCACGTGACTTTGATGCCAGTGAAATTCTTCCCCCCTTTTTACCAACCCCCTTAATTTTTTCAATCGGACTTAGGGCGCCTGGCGGACTCTCGTTGGGCAATTTTTGGGGGCACCGCCCCCTTAAAATTTGGGAGGAAAAAAACGTCCAAAATTTAGTTCGTTTTACGACAACTTTCGAGTTTGACCGCGAATATCTCTGAAACTGATGAAGATAGCGACAAAATCTAAACGGCGTTTACGAGAAAAATAATACGTGCGTTAAAGAAAAAAAAATTTGTAAAATTTTTTTTTTACTAGGAACAAAGTTATAAGCGTTCATGTTGACCTACCCTAAGTCGACAATGCGCGTTTGACGTATGCCAATGCATTTGAGTTCGGGCCACGTGACTTTGGTGCCGAGAAAATTTTACCCTTTCCCTAATTTCTTTCAATCGGACTTTGGGCGCCGGGCGGACTTACGTTAAGCTTTGCCTTGAATTTCTAGTTAGTCCGCCCGGATGCGATAGCTTGAGGAAGCGGACTTAAGTTTTACTGCAGATGTTTTTTTAGTCCGCCCGAAAACGACAGTTTTCGAAAAGACTTATGTTTTTACAGCAGATGTTTTTTTAGTTTTTCCGGAAACGATAGTTTTAGGGAGGACTTATGTTTTAGTCCAGATTTTTTTTCTAGTCCGCCTGTAAGCGATAGCTTGCGAAGCGGGCTTAAGTTTTGCTGTGGTTTTTTAGTCCGCCCGAAAACGATACTTTTCGGAAGGACTTATGTTTTAGGCATGATGTTTTTTTCCGAGCATGAGATCTCCGAGATGCGTGGGCCGACCGGTTTGAAATTTTGCACGATGGTCAGCACTAAGCCGAATTTTATAATGCCAGTCCAAAATTTTGAAAGGCATACTTCAAAAAAATTTCGGGGGCAAAAACATGCAAATTTTGGCCCGATTTCGGTTGACGTCGAAGTTCGGCGGCGAATATCTCCGAAAGGAATAAAGATATTTAAAATCGGATTTCTATTCCGTTTACCGCGATACTTCCTGCTTTAGGCGAAACATGTTCGGTGAAGTTCGGTCCAGTGACCTTAAAGATTTTGATGTGAAATCGTACCCCCTTAAAGCGCATTTTTCGGAAAAAACATATTTCGGCCCCTAGGGGATGCTGCGTCCCCAATTTTTTTACACGCGCTAAAAAATGACGAAGTCTTACTAGCGCACTTTCCACCGAAAACGTGAACTTTTCTTACAACTTTTTTCAAAACGGGGTCAAAAATTGGCTTAAAATGGAACAAATGAGCCACTATAACTTTAGAGTTAGGGGGTGTAGCCCGACGAAACTTTGGCACTTGACGTGCCTTTAGGTGGGGGTGTTAACGCAAGTACAACTTTCAAGGGCACTGCCCCCTTAAAATTTGGGAGGGCAAAAAACGTCCAAAATTTAGTACGTTTTACGACAACTTTAGAGTTTAACCGCAAATATTTCTAAACTGATAAAGATATCGACAAGCGGTAAACGGCGTTATCAAATACGGTTAATTCCGCGTTGAACAAAAAAATTGTGTTAATTTTTGTCTTCTATGAACCAAGTTTTAATGGCTCGTATTGACCTACCTTATGTCGCATTACCTGGAAGACCATATTTTGGCCCCTAGAAAGTGCTGCGCCCCCAAATTTTTACACGCGCTAGAGAATAAACAAGTCTTACTAGCGCACCCCTTAACGGGGACGGGGGCCCTTCTTACAACTTTTTTTCAATCAGTGGTCAAAAATTGGCTTAAAATGAAATAAATGAGCCATTACAACTTCGGAGTAGGGGGTGTAGCCCAAAGAAACGTTGGCAATTGACGTGCCTCTTTTGGGGGGTGTTAAAGCAAGTACAACATTTGGGGGCACCGCCCTTTTTAAAATTTGGAATGCAAAAACGTGCAAAAATCGGTTCGATTTACGACAACTTTCGAGTTTGAGCGCAAATATCTTTGGAATCGATGAAGATAGCGACAAAATCTAAACGGCGTTAACGAAAACAATCTTCTCGGCGTTGAACCGAAAAAACTGTGAAATTTGGTAAACAACGAACAAAGTTATAAGCGCTCATGTTGACCTACCCTAAGTCGACAATGCGCGTTCGGCGTATGCCGATGCATTTGAGTTCGAAGCGCCCATTTTGATTTACCCTAAGTCGCATTTTTTGAAAGACCATATTTTGGCCCCTAGGGGGTACTGCGCCCCCAAATATTTACACGCGCTAGAAAATCACCAAGTTTTATTACCGCAGCTTTCACCGTGGACGGGGGCCCTCCTTACAACTTTTTTCAAAGGGGAGTCAAAAATTGGCTTAAAATGCAATAAAGGAGCGCTTATAACTTTGGAGTTAAAGGGTATAGCTCGACTAAACTTTGGCACTTAACACTAGAGATAACGCGACTAATGTTTACCCACCCAAATAAATTTTTTTGAAAACCATATTTCGGTTCCTAGAAGGTGCTGCGCCCCCAAATTTTCACAGGCGCTAGAGAATGACCAATTTTTAGTAGCGCATCCTCCATCGCGGGCGGGGGCTCACCTTACAATTTTTTTTAAAGGAAAGTCAAAATTGGCTCAAAATGCAATAAAAAACGTTGATAACTTCGGAGTTACAAGTGTAGCCCGAAGAAACATTGGCACTTGACGCGGCTCTAGGTCGGGGTGATAACGCACGTACAACTTTTAGGGGCATCGTTCCCTTTAAAATTTGGGAAAGCAAAAAACGTCCAAAATTTAGTACGTTTTTCGACAACTTTTGAGTTTAAACGCAGATATCTTTGTATTCTATAAAGATAGCAACAAAATCTAAACGGCGTTGACGAAAAAAATTTTTTCTGCGTTGAACAAAAAAAAATTTTGTAAAATTCCGTCCACTACGAACAAAGTGATAAACGCTCATGTTGACCTACCCTAAGTCGCATTTTTCGAAAAACCATATTTCGGCATCTAAGGGGTGCTGCGCCCCCAAATTTTTACAAGTGCTAGAGAATCACCAAGTCTTACTAGTGCACCCCCATCGGAAGTGAGGGCTCCCTTTTACAACTTTTTTCAAAGGGGAGTCAAAAATTGGTTTAAAATGAAATAAAGGAGCGCTTATAACTTCGGAGTTAGGGTGTTTAGCCCGACGAAACTTTGGCACTTGACGCGCTTCTACAATGGAGTGTTAACGCAAATACGAAATTTAAAGGCACCGCTTTCCTTAAAATTTGGGGGGGAAGAAACATCCAAAATTTAGTACGTTTTTAGCACAACTTTCGAGTTTGACCGCGAATATCTTTGGAACCGATAAAGATAACGACATAATCTAAACGACATTGACGAGAGCGATTCTTTCGGCGTTGAAAAAATAATTTGTCAAATTACGTCCACCACGAACCAAGTTATAAGCGCTAATGTTGTCCTACCCTAAGTCGACAATGCGCGTTTGGCATATACCAATGCATTTGAGTTTGTGTCACGTGACTTTGATGCCGAAGAAATTTTACCCCCACGCCTAATTTTTCCACAGTCGAACTTAAAGCGCCGGGCGGACTCACGTTTGGCTTTGCCCCAAATTTTTAGTTTATTTTTTATTTTTTTTCACTGGCGAAATCTCCGAAATGCGTGGGCCGACCGGCGTGAAATTTTGCACGATGGTCCGTACTAGGCCGAGTTTTATAATGTTGCCTGTGTAAAATTTTTTTATGGGTCGCACTCCAGAAAAAATTCAGGGGCCAAAAACATGCAAAATTTAGTTCGATTTCGGACGACTTTGAAGTTTGGCGGCGAATATCTCTGAAACGAATGAAGATATTCAAAATCGGATTGTCATTCCGTCTATGGCAATTTGTTTTGCGTTAGACGAAACAAGTACGAAGTTTGGTTTAGTGACCTTGAAAATTTTGATGTGAAATCGTACCCTCTTAAAGCGCATTTTTTGAAAGACCGTATTTCGGTTCCTAGCTTGTGCTGTGTTCCCAAATTTTTACACGCGCTAGAGAATGACCGAGTCTTAATAGGGCATTTTCCACCTGGAACGGGAAACCCCCTTACAAATTTTTTAAAGCGGAGTCAAAAATTGCCTTAAAATGTAGCGAATTATACGAAGAATCTTTGGAGCCAAAAAAGTAGCTTCATGAAATTTTGCCACGTGACGTGCTGTTAGGTGGGGGTGATAACGCGGGTACAACTTTTGAGGGGCACCGCCCCCTTAAAATTTGGGAGTACAAAAAACGCGCAAAATTTAGTACGTTTAACGACAACTTTCGAATTTGAGCGCAAATATCTCTAAACTGCATAGCGATATTGACAAGCGGTAAACGGCGTTATCCAATACAGTTAATTCCGCGTTGAATAAAAACAATTGTGTGAACTTCAGTCCACTAACATCAAAGATTACGCGGCTAATGTTTGCCCACCAAAATCAAATTATTCGGAAGGCCATATTTCGGTTCCTAGGGGTTCTGCGCCCCCAAATTTTTACACGCGCTAGAGAATAACCAAGTCTTACTAGCGCACCTTTTACCGGGAACGGGGGCCCTCTTACAATTTTTTTAAAGGGGGGTCTATAATTGGCTAAAAATGCAGAAAATGAGCGCTTATAACTTCGGAGTTAGGGGTGTAGCTTGACGAAACTTTGGCACTTAACGCGGCTCTAAATGATGGTGTTAACGCAAGTACAACTTTTGGTGGCACCGCTTCCCTTAAAATTTGGGAGGGCAAGAAACGTGCCAAAATCGGTGCTATTCACGTCAACTATCGAGTTTAAGCGCAAATATTTCTGGAAGCGATAAATATAGCGACAAAATCGAAAAGCTCTTGACGAGTACGATTTTTCGTGCGTTAAAAAAAGTTTGTAAAATTCGGTCCACTACGAATAAAGTTATAAGCGCTTATGTTGACCTACCCTAAGTCGACAATGCGCGTTCGGCGTATACCAATGCATTCATTTGAGTTCGGGCCACGTGACTTTGATGCCGGGAAAATTTTACCCCCCATCTAATTTCCCCGAGTCAGACTTAAGGCGCCGGGCAGACTCACGTTGGGCTTTGCCCCAAATTTTTAGTGTTGTTTATGTTTTATCACAAAAACAAAAAAATATGCAAATTTTTTTGTGATTTCGAACCACTTCGAAGTTCGCCGACGAATATCTCCGAAAAGGATGAAGATATTCAAAATCTGACTTTTAGTCTGCCCGAAAGCGATAGCTTGCGGAGCGGACTTATGTTTTAACCCAGATGTTTTTTCTCTCGCGAGATCTCCGAGATGCGTGGGCCGAAAGGCGTGAAATTTTGCAAAATGGTCAATACTGGGCCCAGTTTTATAACACTTGTTTAAAATTTTAGGGGGCGCACTCCAAAAAAATTTCGGGGCAAAAAACATGCAAAATTTGGCTCGATTTCGGACGACTTCGAATTGCGGCGGCGAATATCTCCAAAAAGAATAAATATATTTAAAATCGGATTTTTATTCCGTTTATAAAGATACGTCGTGCGTTAGACGAAACAAGTCCGGTAAAGTTTGGTCCAGTGACCTTAGAGATCTCGATGTTGAATCGTACCCCCCTAAAGCGCATTTTTTGGAAGACCACATTTCGACCCCTAGGGGGTGCTGCGCCCCAAAATTTTTACACGCGCTAAAGAATCACCAAGTCTTACTAGCGCACCCCCCACCGAAAACGGGGGCCTCCTTACAATTTTTTTCAAAAGGTGGTCAAAAATTGGCTTAAAATGTAGCGTTTTAAACGAAGGATCTTTGGAGCCAAAAAGAGTAGCTTCATGAGACTTTGCCAAGTGACGTGCTACTAGATGGGGGTAATAACGCGGAAACAACTTTTAAGGGGCACCTTTTCCTTAAAATTTGGGAGTGCAAAAAACGCGCAAAATTAAGTACGTTTAACGACAACTTTCGAATTTGAGCGCAAATATCCCTGATCTGCATAGGGATATTAAAAAGCGGTAAACGGCGTTATTAAATACAGTTAATTACGCGTTGAATACAAAAATTGTGTAAACTTCAGTCCACTAACGTCAAAGATTAAGCGGCTAATGTTTACCCACCAAAATCATTTTTTGGAAGGCTATATTTTGGCCCTTAGGGGATGCTGCGCCCCCAAATTTTTGCACGCGCTAGAGAATGACCAAGTCTTACTAGCGCAGCCCCCAACGGAAACAGCAGCTTCCGTTACAACTTTTTTAAAAGGGTTCTTAAATTGGTTTAAAATGGAATAAAGGAGCGCTTATAACTTCGGAGTTTGGGGGTGTAGCCCGACGAAACTCTGGCACTTGGCGTGTCTCTAAATGGGGGTGTTAACGCAAGTACAACTTTTGGGGGCACCGCCCACATTAAAATTTGGGCGGGCAAAAAACGTGCAAAAATTGGTGCGATTTACAACAACTTTTGAGTTTAAGCGCAAATATTTCTGAAAGCGATGAAGACAGCGACAAAATCTAAACGGCGTTGACGAGAGCGATCCTTTCGGCGTTGAGCAGAAAAATTTTTGTAAAATTCGGTCCACGACGAACCAAGTTATAAGAGCTTATGTTGACTTACCCTAAGTCGACAATGCGCGTTTGGCGTATACCAATGCATTTGAGTTTGTGTCACGTGACTTTGATGCCGAAGAAATTTTACCCCCACGCCTAATTTTTCCACAGTCGGACTTAAAGCGCCGGGCGGACTCACGTTGGGCTTTGCCCCAAATTTCTAGTTTTCTTTGTCCTCGCGCGATCTCCGAGGTGCGTTTGCCAATCGGGTTGAAATTGTGCACTATGGTCAGTACTAAGCCGAATTTTATAATGCCGGTCCAAAATTTTGGGGGACGAAACCCAAAAAAATTTCACGGGCGAAAAACATGCAAAATTTGGCCCGATTTTGAACGACTTCGAAGTTCGGCTGCGAATATCTCCAAAACGGATGAATATATTTAAAATCTGATTTTTGTTTCGTCTACCGCCATTCGTCCTGCGTTATGCGAAACAAGTCCGGTAAAGTTTGGTTTAGTGACGGTGGAGATTTCGATGTGAAATCGTACCCAACTAAAGCGCATTTTTCGAAAAAAAACATATTTCGCCCCTAGGGGTGCAGCGCCGCCAAATTTTTACACGAGCTAGAAAATGACCAACTCTTACTAGCGCACCCTTTATCGGAAACGGCGGCCCGACTTACAACTTTTTTTCAAACGGGAGTCAAAAATTGCCTTAAAATGTAGCGTATTAGACCATGGATCTTTGGAGCCAAAGGGAGTAGCTTCATGAAACTTCGCCACGTGACGTGCTGCTAAATGGGGGTGATAACGCGGGTACAACTTTTAGGGGGCATTGTCCCCTTAAAATTTGGGAGTGCAAAAAACGCGCAAAATTAACAATTTTTGACTTTCAGCGCAAATATCTCTGAACTGCATAGGGATATCGACAAGCGGTAAACGGAGTTATCAAACACAGTTAATTACGCGTTGAATAAAGAAAATTGTGTGAATTTTAGTCCACTAACGTCAAAGATTATTCGGCTAATGTTTATCCTGCGTTAGGCGAAACAAATCCGGTAAAGTTTGGTCCAGTGACCTTGGAGATTCAGATGTGAAATCGTACCAACCCAAAGTGTATTTTTCGAAAAAATATATTTCGGCCCCTAGAGGGTGCTGCGTTTCCAATATTTTACACGCGCTGGAGAATGACCAAGTCTTACTAGCGCAGCTTCCACCAGGGACAGGAGCTCCTCTTACAATTTTTTTAAAGCGGGGTCAAAAATTGGCTTAAAATGCAATAAAGGAGCGCTTATAACTTTGGAGTTTTGGTGTAGCCCGACGAAACTTTGACACTTGACGCGACTCTAGGTTGGGTTGTTAACGCAAATACGAAATTTGGTGGCACCGCTCCCCTTAAAATTTGGCAGAGGAAAAAACGTCCAATATTTAGTACGTTTTACGACAACTTTCCAGTTTGACCGCGAATATTTCTCAAACTGATGAAAATAGCGACAAAATCTAAACGGCGTTGAGGAGAAAAATAATACCTGCGTTGAAAAAAAACTTGTAAAATTCCGTAAACTAGGAACAAAGTTATAACCGTTTATGTTGATCTACTCTAAGTCGACAATGCGCGTTCGGCGTATGTAAATGCATTTGAGTTCGGGGAACGTGACTTTGATGCCGAGAAAATTTTACCCCTTTCCCTTAATTTTCCTCAATCGGATTTAAAGCACCGGGCGGACGCACGTTGGGCTTTGCCGCAAATTTTTAGTTAGTCTTCCCGAAAACGATAGTTTTCGGAAAGAGTTTTCGGAAGGACTTCTGTTTTACTGCTGATGTTTTTTTCTTTACTCGCGAGATCTCTGAGATGCGTGGGCCGATCGGCGTGAAATTTTGCATGGTGGTCAGTGCTAAACTGAGTTTTATAATGCCTATTCAAAAGTTTAAGGGCGCACTTCAAAAAAATTTTATTGCCCATAAACATGCAAAATTTGTTACGATTTCGGACGACTTCGAAGTTTGGCGGCGAATATCTCCGGAACGAATAAAGGTATTTAAAATCTGATAGCCATTTCGTCTATAACGATTCGTCCTGCGTTAGGCAAAACAAATAAAGTAAAGTTTCGTCCAGTGACCTTGGAGATTTAGATGTGAAATCGTACACACCAAAAGTGTTTTTTTCGAAAAACCATATTTCGGCCCCTAGGGGGTGCTGCGCCCCCAAATTTTTACACGCGCTAGAAAATGACCAGGTCTTACTAGCGCACTCCCCACCGGGGACAGGGGTTTTCTTACAACTTTTTTAAAAAAAAGTCAATAATTGGCTTAGAATGTAATAAATTAGCGTTTATAACTTCGGAGTTAAGAGGTGTAGTTCGACGAAACTTTTCACTTGACGCGTCTCTATGTTGGGGTGTTAACGCAAGTACAAATTCTAGGGGCACGGCTTCTCTTAAAATTTGGGAGCGCAAAAATGTTTAAAAATCGGTGCGATTTATGACAACTTTCGAGTTTGAGCGCAAATATCTCTAAAACCGATGAAGATAGCGACAATATGTAAACGGAGTTGACGAGCGCGATTCTTTGGACGTTAAACAAAAAAAATTTTGTGAAATTCCGTCTACTACCATAAGTCGACAATGCGCGTTCGGAGTATGCCAATGCATTTGAGTTTGGGCCACGTGACTTTGATGTTGGGGAAATTTTTTATCACCCTTTTTTACGCCCCCCTAATTTTTCCCAATTGGAATTAAAACGACGGGCGGACTCACGTTGGGTTTTGCCCCAAATTTTTAGTTTTTTTCTTTTAACGCAAAATCTCCGAGATGCGTGGGCGTGAAATTTTGCACATTGGTCAGTACTAGGCCGAGTTTTATAATGCCTTTTCAAAATTTTGGGTGGTACACCTCAAAAGAATTTCCGGGGCCAAAAACATGCAAAATTTAGCCCAATTTCCGACGACTTCGAAGTTCGGCGGCGAATATCTCCGAAACGAATGCAGATATTCAAAATCGGATAGTCATTCCTCTATCGCGATTCCTCCTGCGTTAGATAAAACAAGTCCGGTGAAGTTTGGTCAAATGACCTTGTAGATTTAGATGTAAAATCGTACTCCCCTAAAGCGCTTTATTCGGAAAACCATATTTCGGCCACTAGACGGTGTTGCGCCCCCAAATTTTTACACGCGCTAGAGAATCACCAAGTCTTACTAGCGCACTCCCCACCGAAAACTGAGGCCCCGTTGCAATTTTTTTAAAGGTGGGTCATAAATTGGCTTAAAATGCAATAAAGGAGCGCTTATAACTTCGGAGTTAGAAGGTGTAGCCCGACGAAACTTTGGCACTTGACGCGGCTCCAGGTGAAAATGTTAACATTTGGGGGCACCGCCCCCCCCCTTAAAATTTCGGAAGGCAAATACGTGCGAAAATCGGGGCGATTTACGACAACTTTCGAGTTTGATCTCAAATACCTCTAAAACCGATGTAAATAACGACAAAATCTAAACGGCTTTGATGCGCACGATTCTTTGGGCGTTGAACGAAAAAAACTTGTGAAATTCGGTCCACTACGAACAAAGTTATAGGCGCTCATGTTGACCCACCCTAAGTCGACAATGCGCGTTCGGCGTATGCCAATGCATTTGAGTTTGGGCCACAAGACTTTGATGCCGGGAAAATTTTACCTTCCCTCTAATTTTTTCCCAGTCGGACATAGGGCGCCGGGTGGACTCACGTTGGGCTTTGCCCGAAATTTCTAGTTTTTTTGTTCTCGCAAGATCTCCGAGATGCGTGGGTCGACCGGCGTAAAATTCTGCACGATGGTCACTACTAGGCCCTACTGTAAAATGCAGGTCCAAGATTTCGGGGGGCGCAACCCCAAAAAATTTCAAAGTTCAAAAACATGCAAAATTTGGCTTGATTTCGGACGACTTCGAAGTTCGGCGGCGAACATCTCCGAAACGATGAAAATATTTAAAATCGGATAGTCATTCCGTCTATCGCGATTTCTGCTGCGTTAAGCGAAACAAGTCCGGTAAAGTTTGGTCCAGTGACCTTAGAGATCTCGATGTGAAATCGTACCTACCTAAAGCGCATTTTTCGGAAAAACATATTTTGGCCCCTAGGGGGTGCTGCGCCCCCAAATTTTTACACGCGATAGAGAATGACCAAGTTTTACTAGCGCACTACCCATCGGGGACGGCGGCCCGCCTTACAACTTTTTTCAAAGGGGAGTCAAAAATTGCCTTAAAATGTACCGTATTAACCAAAGGAATTCTGGAGTTAAAGGGAGTAGCTTCATGAGACTTTGCCACGTGACGTGCTGCTAGATGGGGGTGATAACGCCCCCTCAAAATTTGGGAGTGCAAAAAACGCACAAAATTTAGTACGTTTTACGACAACTTTCGAATTTGAGCGCAAATATCGCTAAACTGCATAGGGATATCGACAAACGGTAAACGGCGATATTAAATACAGTTAATTTCGCGTTGAATAAAAAAATTGTGTAAAGTTCAGTCCACTAACATCAGAGATTACGCGGCTAATGTTTACCCACAAAAATCAAATTTTTTGGAAGACCATATTTCGGTTCCTAGGAGGTGCTGCGCCCCCAAATTTTTACACGCGCTAGAAAATAATTAAGTCTTACTAGCGCATTCTCCACCTGGGACGCGGCCCCCCTTACAACTTTTTTTAAAGGGGGGTCAAAAATTGGCTTAAAAGGTAATACTTTGGAGTTAGGGGGTGTAGCCCGACGAAACTTTGGCACTTGACGTGTCTCTAGGTGGAGGTGTTGACGCATGTACAACTTTTGGGGGCACCACCCCCCTGAAAATTTGGGAGGGCAAAAACTTTTAAAAATCGGTGCGATTTACGACAACTATCGAGTTTGAGCGCAAATATCTCTGGAAACGGTTGGTGGCGTGGCGTAGTTAATAGCGCATTTTTTGGTTGAAACGAAGTAACTCTACGCCGGGCCTTGTTAGTACTGCGATGGGTGACTGCCTGCGGGCATGTAAACCATTTCGGTGCGAAGCCTGCCAGCTAGGTCGACTCAGCCTTCCTACTCTCAGCTGGACTTTAAATAGAGTAGTAACTCATTCATATGGGTTACGGAGGTGCGGACCTTTGTACATCTGACTGGGGTTGCTTAGCCGGCCGCTACGCCAGCCTGTGTTTGCAGCCTGTGCACGGTTGTCGTGCAGCAGGCGGCTATAGTTAGTGACAAGACCAAGCGCGTTAGAGGCGAGTACGCGAGACGCGCTATACAAATTGACGACCTTTACCTTTACCTTTACTTTTATATTGACATAGTCTTAACAGCATTAACGAGAGCTATCCTTTCGGCGTTGAACAAAAAAAAATTGTGAAATTCCGTGCACAACGAACAAAGTTATAGGCGCTCATGTTGACCTACCCTAAGTCGACAATGCGCGTTCGGCGTATGCCAATGCATTTGAGTTTGGGCCACGTGACTGATGCCCGGGAAATTCTCCTCTCCCCTTTTTACTCTCTCCCTAATTTCCCTCAATCGAACTTAGGGCGCCGGGCGGACTCACGTTAGGCTTTGCCCCAAATTTCTAGTTTATTTTTTTTCGAGCATCAGATCTTCGAGATGCGTGGGCCGACCGTCGTGAAATTTTGCATGATGGTCAGCACTAGGCCGAATTTTTTTTATAACGCCGGTCCAAAATTTTAAAAGGCGCACCCCAAAAAAATTTCAAAGGCCAAAAACATAAAAAAATTGGCCCGATTTCGGACGACTTTAAAGTTCAATGTCGAATATCTCCAAAACGAATGAAGATATTTAAAATCGGATAGTCATTTCGTGTATGGCGATTCTTCCTGCGTTAGGCGAAACAAGTACAGTGAAGTTTGGTCCTGTGATCTTGGAGATTTAGATGTGAAATCGTACGACTTTAAAGCGCAATATTCGGAAGACCATATTTCGGCCCCTAAAGGGTGCTGCGCCCCAAATTTTTACACGCGCTAGAAAATGACCAAACCTTACTAGCGGACCCCCCACCGGGGACGGGGGCCCCCTTACAACTTTTTTCAAAAAGGAGTCACAAATTGCCTTTAAATGTAGCGTAATAGCCGCGAGAACTTTGGAGCCAAAAAGATTAGCTTTATGAGACTTTGTCACGTGACGTGCTGCTGAATGGGGGTAATAACGCGTGTACAACTTTTAAGGAGCGGCGCCCCCTTAAAATTTGGGAGTGCAGAAAACGTGCAAAATTTAGTACGTTTTATGACAACTTTCGAGTTTGACCGCAAATATCTCTGAAATAAATAAAAATATTGACTAGCGGTAAACGGCATTATCAAACACAGATAATTCCGCGTTGAATAAAAAAAATTGGTAAACTGTGGTCGACTAACACCAAAGATTACGTTTCTAATGTTTACCCACCCAAATCAAATTTTTCGGAAGACCATATTTTGGCCTCTAGAGGGTGCTGCGCCCCCAAATTTTACAGGCGCTAGAAAATGACTAAGTCTTACTAGCGCACCCCTCATCGGTGACTGGGGTCTCTTTTACATTTTTTTTTAAAAACTGATAAAAAAATTGACTTAAAATGTAGCGTATTAGCCGCGAGAACTTTGGAGCCAGGGGGAGTAGCTTTATTTAATTTTGCCACGTGACGTGCTGTTAGATGGAGGTGACAACGCGGTGCAACTTTTGGGGGTCACTGTCCCCTCAAAATTTGGGAGGGCAAAAAACGTCCCAAATTTAGTACGTTTTACGACAACTTTCAAGTTTGAGCGCAAATATTTCTGAAGTCGATGAAGATAGCAACGAAATTTAAACGGCGTTGACGAGGACGATTTTTTTCGGCGTTGAACAAAAAAAAATTGTAAAATTCCGTTTATTACGAACAAAGTTATAAGCGCTCATGTTGACCTACACTAAAACGACAATGCGCGTTTGGCGTGTGCCAATGCATTTGAGTTCGGGCCACGTGATTTTGATGCCGGGGAAATTTTACCCCCCTCTAATTTCCCCCAATCAAACTTAAGGCGCCTGGCGGACTCACGTTGGGCTTTGCCCCAAATTTTTAGTTATTTTTTTTACTCGCGAAATCACCGAGATTCGTGGGCCGACCGGCGCGAAATTTTGCACGATGGTTAGCAATAGGCCCTTTTTATAATGCTGGTTTAAAATTTTGCGGGGCGCACCTCAAAAAAATTTCAGGGGCAAAAAACATGCAAAATTTAGATGTGAAATCGTACTCCTTTAAAACGCATTTTTCGGAAGACCGTTTTTCGGCCCCTAGAGAGTGCTGTGCCCCCAAATTTTTACACGCGCTAGAGAATAACCATGTATTACTAGCGCACTTCCCACCTGGAACGGGGACAGCCCTTTACAACTTTTTCAAAAAAAAGTCAAAAATTGCCTTAAAATGTAACGTATTAGACGAAAGATCTTTGGAGCCAAAAGGAGTAGCTTTATGAAGCTTTGCCACGTGACGTGCTGCTAAATGGGAATGATAACTCGGATAAAACTTTTAGGGGGCACCGCGCCCTTAAAATTTGGCAGTAAAAAAACGCTTAAAATTTAGAACATTTAACGACAACATTCGACTTTGAACGCAAATATCTCTGAACTGCATACGGATATCGACAAGCGGTAAACGGCGTTATCAAACACAGTTAATTTTGCGTTGAATAAAAACAATTGTGTGAACTTCAGTCCACTAACATCAAAGATTACATGGCTAATGTTTGCCCACCAAAATTAAATTATTCGGAAGGCCATATTTCGGCCCCTAGGAAGTTCTGCGCCCCCAAATTTTTACAGGCGCTAAAAAATGACTAATTTTTAGTAGCGCACCCCTAACCGGGAACGGGGCCTTTCCTTACAACTTTTTCAAAAGGGGGTCAAAATTGGCTTAAAATGGAATAAATGAGCCATTATAACTTTGGAGTTATGGTGTGAAGAGAGACGAAACTTTGGCACTTGACGTGTTTCTAAATGGGGGTGATAACGTAAGTACAACTTTTGGGGGCACCGCTCCTCTTAAAATTTGGGAAGGCAAAAAAACGTGCAAAAATCGGTGCGATTTACGACAACTTTCGAGTTTAAGCGCAAATGTAAAATATTTTTGGAAGCAATGAAGGTAACGACAATATGTAAACGGCGTTGACGAAAACGATTTTTTGGGCGTTGAACAAAAAAAAATTGTGAAATTCCGTTCACTACGAACAAAGTTATAAGCGCCCATGTTGACCTACCCTAAGTCGACAATGCGCGTTCGGAGTATGCCAATGCGTTTGAGTTCGGGCCACGTGACTGGTGCCGAAAAATTTTTACCCTTTCCTCTAATTATCTCCAACTTAGAGCGCCGGGCGGACTCACGTTGGGCTTTGCCTTAAATTTTCTATTTAGTCCGCCCGAAATCGATAGTTTTCGGTAGGACTTATGATTTACTGCAGATGTTTTTTTCCAACGCAAGATCTCTGAGATGCGTGGGTTTACCGGCGTAAAATTTTGCACGATGGTCAGTACTAGCCACACCCCAAAAAAATTTTGGGGGCCAAAAATATGCAAAATTTGGCCCGATTTCGGACGACTTCGAAGTTCGGCGGCGAATATTTCCGAAACGGATGAGGATGTTTAAAATCGGATAGTCATTCCGTTTACCGCAATTTCTCCTGTGTTAGGCGAAACAAATCCAGTAAAGTTTAGTCTAGTGACTTTGGAGTTTTAGATGTAAAGTCGTACCCACCCAAAGTGCACTTTTCTGAAGTCCATATTTCGGCCCCTAAATGGTGCTGCGCCCCAAAATTTTTATACGCGTTAGAGAATCACCAAGTCTTACTAGCGCATTCCCAATGGGTTCGTGCGTCCCATTTACAACGTTTTTCAAAAGGGGGTCAAAAATTGGCTTAAAATCCAATAAATGAGCTCTTATAACTTGGGAGTTAAGGGGTATAGCCCGAAAAAACTTTGGCATTTGACGCGGTTTTACGTTGAAGTAATAACGCACGTACAACTTTTGAAGGCATCGCCCCCCTTAAAATTTGGGAGGGGAAAAACGTCCAATATTTAGTACATTTTACGACAACTTTCGAATTTGAGCGCGAATATCTCTGAAATCGATGAAGATAGCGACAAAATCTAAACGGCGTTTCGAGTAAGATTTCTTGGGCATTGAATAAAAAAACTTGTGAAATTCGGTCTTTTACAAACAAAGTTATAGGCACTCATGTTGACCTACCCTAAGTCGACAATGCGCATTCGGCGTATGCCAATGCATTTGAGTTCAGGCCACTAAGTTGTTTATGTTTTGCTACAATTTTTTTGTTCAACGCGATATCTCCGAGATGCGTTGGCCGACCGAAATGAAATTTTGCACGGTGGTCAGTACTAGGCCCAGTTTTATATTGAATGTCTAAAATTTTGGGGGGACTTTTCCAAAATTATTTTAGGGGCCAAAAACATGCAAAATTTGGCCCGATTTGGAACGACTTTGAAGTTTGGCGGCCAATGTCTCCGAAACGGACAAAGATATTCAAAATTGGATAGTCATTCCGTTTATCGCGATTTCTCCTGCGTTAAACGAAACAAGTCCGGTAAAGTTTGGTCTAGTAACCTTGGAGATTTAGATGTAAAATCGTACCCATCTAAAGCGCATATTTCGGAAAAAAATATTTCGGCCCCTAAAGGGTGCTGCGCTCCCAACATTTTACACGCGCAAGAGAATAATTATGTTTTACTTGCGCATCCCCCACCGGGGTCGAGGGTCAGCTTACAACTTTTTTTCAAAAAAGGGTCAAAAATTGGCTTAAAATTCAATAAAGGAGCGCTTATAACTTCGGAGTAAGGGGGCGTAGTCCGCCAAAACTTTGGCACTTGACGTGTCTTTAAGTTGGGGTGTTACCGCAAGTACGAAATTTGGGAGCACCGCCCCCTTAAAATTTGGGAGGGCAAAAACGTCCAAAATTTAGTACGTTTTACGACAACTTTCGAGTTTGACCGCGAATATCTCTAAAACCGATAAAGACAGCGACAGCGTTCATCATCATCATCATCATCGACAACCGTGGGCTCAATGCCCGTTGGTGTCTGACGCCATTTTTACTATCGCTGCCCACCGCTGCCTATCTAGGGCAGCGTGGCTCAACTCCTGCAGGGTTGCCCCACACCACT
>Ga0209367_1004731_pt1 | contig 18871 bp, 10 predicted proteins | sample WorMetLIZISLAND2_FD_187412 | JGI IMG/M metagenome (GOLD analysis project Ga0209367, IMG submission 187412) | Marine gutless worms symbiont microbial communities from Max Planck institute for Marine Microbiology, Germany - Olavius geniculatus... ... | reverse complement strand
GTTTTTAACGGTGACCTACTTCAAACCTACAGGGCATCACCTGCCACATGGGATCACACAACATTACACACCACCCGACCCAGGTGAATGTGCCCCACACCGACCGGCCGATCCCAGCCAGACAAGTTGGTACGTGATTTGCCCATCCCAGGTGCATTCACCTGTGACAAGTGGCAGATAACACTATGTGATCCCATATGGCAGGTGACGCTCCATAGATCTGAGATAGGTTGCCTATGAAGAGCCACAGCATTTAACAATTAACCATAACTCAGAGAGACAAAAGGTTCCTTGCTTTCGCTCGCCGTTGCTCTTTCTTGTTGATTATAGAGCTAAATGGCTTGTTTACCTTCCACAGACAGTTAACCATCCAAGTATATAGCAATTTGACAGCAATCAAACCAAAGTCAAATCGATGAACTCTTGATCCAAAGTCCAACATCTTAACCATTACACCAATAAAGGCACAAAGATGATCTTACTGCTCGATAAACTAAATGCTGAACACGTCACGCTTATGCAAAGTTGAAAAACCTGGTCTATTCTAAAGAAAGCACAATACGGTGGATTTTGTCTAATGGGATCAAACTAGTTTTCTTCAAAAGACCCAACTTCATGGGTTATAGGGTTTAGCGAGCTTTAAGTTACTACAATGAGCACGGCTAGATACTGCTCATGTCCATTGGTTTAAAGCATAACCAATGCCCTCAATAGCACATTATTACTGGCAAAACAAAAAATAAAATTAGATTAAGTTTGGAGTGGATTTTTTTGTTGTGTTTAAAACCATGAATAGGATAAAACAGCTAAACAACGATGAACAGCAAAATGCAATTCTATTGAGTATTATTCATGCACACAACATTAGCAACGTAAACTCAGAAACATGTTGACACAACGTGGGGTGTGTAGACATTTAAGTTTGCCTAGCGTAACATTTACTGTATACCTTCAGTCCGCGATCCAGAATCTCTTCGGCTTTAGCACCGCGGACCGTGCAGTGGACAGCAATCTTTTCATTTCTGCGGATTCCGAAGGAACGCACGGTGTAACGAGCTAAATTCATGGCAACACAACAACAATAAACAAACAAGAAATTTGAGCTAATGCTCACAAGATGTGTGAAAGCCTATAGCAGTTCCTGTTCGCAAACTCTCGGTCTATCTCCAGCCATTTCATCGTAGTTCATTCTTGCAGTGTGTGCTGCAGCCGAAGATCGCAAAAATCAATAAAAAACCCCTTACTGGTATTTTGTAAGTTGAGGGTCTTTCAAAGCCATTAATGTTGATACAACTGAAAAGCTCGTCACTAGTGCTTGCTGTTATAGAGAGCATGCCCATGCCTATCTGCAACCGCTATGATGAAAGACTAGCCACAATGGCAAAATAACGACTTTTACGGGGTACCACTGTTTGACGCCCTCGTGCGCAGGTTTCCTTGAACCTAGAAAATCAAGACTTGGACCGCCAAAATCGAGAGTCAGTGTAAGACTTCTTATTAATGATTAATGGTAACCCAGGCCCTATCTTGCACTGTTATTGAGACACAGCGACTTATTAGCTAAAAATCGCACATTTTTTCCTACCTCCTCTCATTTAGTGCCTTCGTTCAAGGTGACCCCCTTCAAATTTATGGCAAAGCTTTACGGTTCCTAAAACTAGAGTCCTGGAGGCAGCTGACAGTGAAGATTTGGTGATCCTAGTTTGCACCATTTCTGACTGATCCACCCATGCGACAGACGGACAGACAGAATTGCGATGGCTAGGATTTGCTAAGCAGCAGCTGCTTTCATGCGTAATTACATCTAAAACTCTCAAAGCTCTCAACGTAAACGAAAACAAGCCACCAGTACAAACAAGTACCAAAGTAATTAGAATGAAAACATGGAATCACTGCTGGTTGTTATTCACCATGTGGCCAGCAGCAAAATTGCATGTTTTCACTAGGATTTCACCCCAGAAACTCCCTTTTCCATGTTCCGCTGGAGGACCAAAGACACTCGTCTAATAAAATGTGTCAACAGATCCCACAAGTGCACCTACCAAGTAACGCTTTAAACCACTGAACAGTTTAAGCAGAGATCACAGATGTGACAGATGACCCTGGAGACAAGACATACTGTGGAGAAATGTCTAAGAATATTTTAGGCAATCGTGTGTGCTGCAAGAGTGATTCCACATAAAAAAATCTAGAAAGACAAAACAAGCAACTGATTTTTTTCATTTAAATTGATCATCACTTTGTGTACATTTCTGAAATATTAGCCAAATGTAAAAAAAACAGCGAACCTTTAGAGAATACGGGCTGTTGACCGGTCAGCTGTTCCAACACTTTGGCAGCTCGTGTCAGCCTGTCTCCGGACTCACCGACGCAAATGTTGAGACACAACTTGAGGATGCGCAATTCTCGCATTGGATTATTCTTCTTCTTATCATCTTTGCCTGCGGCTACTTTTGTTGGCTGTAACAAACCAGTTGGTATGAAAAGCAATAAACTTATATTAACACAGAAACATAGCACAGAAGTAGAGAAGAAAGTACAGGTACACCAAAACACTGTGTCTACAGGTTCGAAAGTCGAGCCAACATTTCCTGCGACTCAAGGTTTTAAAGTCAGGTATCATGATACTGGACCCTAATTGCAGCCCTAACCGTAACTGTGGGGAAATTATAATTAGACAGTGGTTATCTGCACTCCGGAGTGCGCATATCCACATGGTTGGACTATTCGCACTCCTGGCGATATTCGATATCCCACAGGTGGCACTAGCGTTGCGATACTAGTGTTATTGGACAGCATAGTGTTACTGCTTTTGGTTCAGTATTAAAGTTAAAGTTAAGTCTAAAGTTTAGATTTATTACTTACTATCACTTATTCAGGTTTTTTAGCTATTACATTTTTAGCGTACGAATTTAATTATTCATGCAATTATTTCACAAGAGATTAGTGCTCAAACTTTCGGGTATTTTTGTACCCAGGTACCCATCGGGTATTAAAACGGGTACCCGGGTACCCGGTTTTCGGGTATTAAAATTGCAACATACACAAGACCACGACTTCCCCTACCCCCTACCTTAAACGCCACTTACAAACTATTTTTATATTGATCAAATAGCTTAGGCCAACAGCACAGCCACTAGCCACACAAAATTAAAATAACACATTTGTGTAACTGAGTGGTGCTTGTATTAATGACGTTACACGTACTTTTTATGGCCATACCATGGGCCTACAACGGCATTTCTTTCATTTCTTATTTCGATGTGGAGCTTGTGGTTAGTATCATAATACAAAAACCCCAGCTGACGTTATAAGACAGCCGACTATACTGGTTGTCAGTGACCTTCGATGATCCTTTGAGATCATTAAAGGTCGATGATTTTCATCTTATCTGAAAGGGTGTATGCAATTTCCTATTAGTGATCGATAGCAATCTTTGGCCCTATCTCTCCTTGTTTTCACGATACAGCTTGAAACTATTTATGGAAAATTGCAGCAAAACTGCTGCAGATAAAGACGTGGTTACTATATTGACAGTTTATAGTAAGTCGCCAGCGTCTTATTCGATGGTAGCATCGCCGACCCTCAATGACTTACCGTTTAGCCACAATATCGCACGACTGGCATACCACAGTACTAATTAAGCATGGCATTATTGTCTGTGCGCATGCACAGTCCAATGTCGCGCAGAAAATGTTATTGACCGCATGAGCACACAGCCTCGCAAGGGTCTATCCATTCAAGCTGGGGTCAATTTCTGTGTCCGTGCACGGTTCGAACATCTGAAGGCGATTGCATGATATCTTGTTTGCATCATCTAAGCATAGACACCTTGAATAGTTCCTTGGGCAGCATTGTAGCAGGTTATTCATACTAAAGATTGACATGATTGGAAACAGAATGTTAGCTAACCAGAATATTCAGTAGTCGAAATTTTTCAAGTAAAAACAGCATCGAATGTTTCTCAAGTTTAAGTTTTCTACTCATAACTAATTAACAGCAGCAACGTGGACATGGAAGTGTCGACGCAAGTCTTTGTTTATATGCTGTCGGTAAGCATAAGCGATCTGTGCGCACAGTAAATAACACATTTTGATCGCAAATGGACCGTGCGTGCGCACGGTAAACATAATCATTGTATAATTAATTTGGTAAGCCGTAATTAATTTCAGTTGAAGGTAAATTTTGAAACAACGTAGATACGACAAAAATACAAAAATATGATAAAATGTCAAACGGACACCTTTGTATCCAGTATATAAAGTGCACAGCTACAGAAAAACTCGCAAATACCATATACAACGTACATTCTGTGTTCAAACTAGCGAAAGATTATTATCAAAGTCTAGAGATGAACCAGAATTAGAAGAGACACTTCAAACTGGAATTTTGAGGCTCGTAGCCATGTGTTTATGGCGTGAACGTGTGTCAGCTAACTCTAACAAAATTACAAAGCAGACACAATACAATACTGAAATGCCACATTACGGCAAATATTACAGCAACACGTATTCAAACAATACAAACAATATAAGCGCAAAAAAGCAATATTTTAATAAAATCTCATACAACACTAACCGCCATGTTTACTATTTGTCCAAAAAGGAAGTAGAATCATTTTAGCGTTTCCACGCCGAATTTCTCGAATTCCCATGATTGTGCTCCAAAAATGCCCGAATTGGCGTTAAAGGATCCCAAACTCATAAAAACGCAAATAAAGCATTATGACCAGTTTGGAAAAATATTTTAACCCCAAATGCTAAAATAATGACAAAATTTGTTTGCACTTGTCAGACTATGCTGATACTACCGCAACACTATTCAGCACTCGAGAGACATCACTGAGACACGTGTCCCGAAAAAAGTAACCCCTTATATATGTTTCCATAACTCCAACAAACAACGTCATATTTTAACAAAATTTCACGCCAACAATCCAACATCTAATTGCAATCAAACGGCCAAGTTTCCGCAAAATCCGTCAAGGCAAAGAATAAAATACAGCGGGTTTAGAGAAGTCACCCCGACGGATGTAGTGTGTAGCGTAAGTTGTCTGTCTGATTGGACGCTCATATATAAACGTAAACTGGCTTTCTCTATCCGTACTGGGACTGCATTCTGATCCGTACTATCTTCGAATAGTGACATGAGACTGAGACTGACGAGTGACTATGCCGGAGCATACCGCTGCCGTTGCCGCTGCTACTATGTGATCCGTAGCTGAACGGCCGCGCCACTGCTGGGTTCAAAGGTTCGTCGACGGTATGTCGAGCTCCGAGCAAAGCGGAGCGTTTCGAGGCTGATTCGTCATTCACTATCGCTGCGACTGATCCGTCATCATCACGTACGCTGCCTGACGGGTGGCTTTCTGCTCTTCCCATACTGATGCAGTTACCACCAGCGATCCGTCGACCTTCCCGGTACGGTGCTACGGGTGCCAATACCCTACGGATGAGTCCTATCGGTCCAAGGGAGACCTGTCGATCTGTCAGGACTTATGTGAGTGATATGGTGATTTGCGTTAAGTTCGAGGACTGGAGAGGCAAGTGAGGTGAACCTACAAGACGGTGCTTTTATATGCGCCGACCAGGCCTAGCGCGCACGCACTGCACCTGCCTGCCACGTAGCTCGCTGCCACGTACGATTACGTCACGCTATTGAACCGTGGCATGTTAGTGGATTGTGTGATGGTTTGTGTCCTGGACTAAGTACGCAGCCTTTGATGCCCCGACTGGCGATTTATGTCCTTAGCGGGGGGGGAGAGGGTAGCCGCTGCTGGAGAAGGCAGAACAGTGAATCGTGATTGGGCGAATAATGTAACCAATAAGCATCGTGGACTTAATGAGTGATTGGTTTTACACGACCGGATTAGATCTCTGCAGCCCACCAACCTGTTGCCAAGTCGGTGTCAACTGTCTATATGCGAATTACTTTCTGCACAAACAAGTCGCCTAACGTTAACTGCCACGTGAATCAACTTTTGACAATTGTAGGTCTACAAGTTATGGTGCACAGACTGGCTGAAGATACAGCTGCCATGCTCAGTGGCGTATTTAAGGGGGGGAGCACGGTGCGATGCCCCCCTTTGGCCCGAACATGAAATTTTTTTACAGCCAACTTTATACGAAAAGGTGCGTTCTTTGCCATTTTCCAGCAAGAATTGCAAAATTCAACAATGTTTGATGGTCGAGCTATTGCTACACTCTGTCATATGTCTTTTTGTCGTCTGTCTGTAATGTGTTTATATAATAATATAAGACGTGATTAAATGGTACGTCGCATGCGGTGGTCGTCGATGCTGTTGTTTCATAACTACTTCTTGCAAACAGAGCATATTCTAAGAAAATTTATGGACTCCACTTTACTAAAAATTACAAGTTTATAGCTATATTGGATCGCCAGACAATTTGCACTTGTACTATATGAAAACTTATGAAAATAATTAGTGTCTAAAAATGCTCAAAAAATCCTGCATAATAAATAGTCTCCGAATCTGAGCAGTTCAGTTTATTGGGAACTGTAGAACAAAGGAAAAAAAGACAAAAATACGTCTATAGCAAATGACTCAAATTTTTTCCAACAAAAACATCAGCAACCAACAACAACAGAGGCTACAAGGCAAATCTCAATATATTCACTACAGTACAAAGTCAGAATTAATCCCAATTAGACCCTTTTTGGCAAAAACGTGGGGTCTCGAACATAATTTTTTTTGACATTATCAATGTAGCACACAATGATTTACCATGAATATTCAGTGTTGCAACTTACGCAGCATTAAGCTGCATGATATCACACATGTCCTTCTGAATTCAAAAGCCTTCACATATAACTATGTGTCAAGTTTGACTAAACTAAATGAGTAAGTAACACGAGTTTCAACTTTCCAGGCCAGCAAATGCCACACTGCTGTCCAACATTCTCTGACCTGTGGAGCATTTTTTTCAGCCGAACACAGTGAACATACCAAACTTCGTTTTCATTACAGAACTCAAATATACATAAATGTGTAAACAAAAAAGCCTAGAACAGTACCACAGACAACAGCTGTTTTACAATTTCAGTATTTTGTTCACTGCAAAGTCATACAATTCTCTGTTCTTCCGTTTCACTTGCTGCAGCTGTTCCAGTGTACTCGCCTCTTCACAAGCGGACTGCATGGACGAAGACACCAAACTCTGCTGCAAAGAGAAACGCAAGCAACAAATAATTTTACCTAAAGACGGAATTGCTCATCTGTATTATTGTCTCTGCCAAGGTGAACAGAGTTCTGTCCGTCTGTGTGTGTGTGTACATGTACTTCGAGGCGCTATATCTCCACAACTGTGCCAGATAGATGCATGGTCGCAATGGACCACCCATAGGAAGTCAACCGCCGCAAGTCAAAAGCTAACGTCACCGATGACATCACGTGACCCCGAAAGGTCAAGGTCGCAACCCCATTATCTTTGAGGCACCATATTTTGACAACGATGCCAGATAGATGGGGAGACAATTTCCAGCTCTTTCTTGTCCCTGGTCTTTCCTTGTTGTAGGGTGTAGTTGTTGCTGTAGGCGTAGTAGTAGTTGTAGGTCTAGTAGCAGTAGCAGTAGTAGTAATGTTTAAATCATTTTACTTGGTGGAGTTATGCACTCTGATGAGCACCTTCTTGTTGAACTCTTTAATTGCTTATTCACACAAGTGCAGAGAAACAGAACACAACATGTAACAAAGAGACAGTGTTCGACCCACAAATCTAACCTTCCTCTGGGGGGGCATGATACCCATCAAACACAGTGTGACACTAAACCCCAAAAGTCTACATGCTAAATGGCGTCTAAATCAGTCAAACACTTTAAGCACAGTGGATGCAATGAATAGACCACACAATGTAAAAAAATGAAGCTATAGACAGGATCACTTGCATTAGAGCAAATCAGGCAAACAACAGAACAATAAATATTTAACTACTTAGCACTTATTACACCATGAATCAGACAAATGAAACATGAAAGTTTTATTTTTTTAAATCAAAGAACAGTAAAAAACTTCACAAGTTATCAACAACTATCAGCACTACTACGCTGCTTTTCAACATTTGTTTTCGCAACCACACCATATAGAAAGAATCAGACAGCAATTGCTAGCATAAAATCTTTTCATTGTACCTGTAACCTGCAATAAGTTATGCTTATTTGTATGTTATGATTGCAACCAAATTTTCCAATCTACTCACATTAATCAAGCTGCTTTGATCCTCCTTTGAATGCCGATAAAGCTGCAAAAAGTACAATTACAGTTACATTTAATTACATAATATACCACAAAATAAATCAAAGCAAATTCATCAAATGCAGAAAAAAAACAACATTTTGCAACAAATAATGCACAGCTAAGCTCAATGCAAAAAAAATTATTGCAGCAGAGCAAATTGCAAATTCACAATACCGGTACCTTTTATTCGATACCTTTTACTGTACGAGTATTTTGTGCTCATGTTACAATTAACTACAAACCAAAGTGCAAGACATGCAGAAAAGTCACCAAAATTTTGCCCTATGCTAATGAGTTCCACGCATCATGGGTAAAAAAACATAGAGGGAGTACCAAGTTACAAGTTTCAAACAGAAAATTCCAAATTTAAGACATAAAACCTACATTGTTCAAAATTTCAATTCTACCCTAAAAATTGTCGTAAAGTTGGGTAATTGCAGCTCCAAAATTCTGTACAATCAAAAGAAAATTGTCTGTCAAAAAATGATCGAATGAGCTAAAATTTAGGAGACGACCGGAAGAGCAGTGCCCCCCTCTTCAGCTTCGATACCATCGGCTCAAAATTTGTTCTTCACAACTCCCACAATGCATTGCGGAAGTGAGTTCCAGTTCTGGATTTTAATTTCCACCTCATCATCACTATCATAGCGTAGCCAAGCTGGGCTGCAGCCTTGCTTCGTGTCCACAATTATAGTTAAAATTTGTAAGCAACAGTCAACTACCATCCTCATTCCGGCGTGACCTAAAAACTGAACTGTTTGTTGATGATGATGATGATGAAGGACGAATAAACTTCAACGTGGCGCTAAGTCCTAAAACTAAAAGGACACATAACAATAAGCTTAAACAGTGAAGTCACGTAATAGTAGTCAGTGCAGTGAGACGTTCTTAGTCATGTCTGTAAGACCGGGCAAAAAGTTCAGTTTTTCAGTCTGCTGTGGAAAACATGCAACGACGGCGATGACCGGACTGACTCCAGCAAACTGTTCCAGACCGATGCAGCAATCGCTGGAAAGGTGCGGTCGCCAATGGTAGAATGCACAGTGCGTGGAACGACCAGCGCTGATGTAGTCGAAGAGCGCAGTCGTCGACGTGCATTGAGGTGTGACACGCGCTGAAGATCTGAAGCCAGGTAGCCAGGTGCAGAGCCATAAAGGCAGCAATACACTAGCACTGCCAGCCGGAACGAAACACGTTCTGGCATCCAAAGCCAGTGTAATCTGCGCAGTAACGGCTGAATGTGGTCCTGACGACAAGCTTTGAAGATCAGCCGTGAAACGGCGTTCTGCACAGACTGAAGTCTGTCCATGAGTTGTTTCGGAAGGCTGGCAAAAGTTGCAAAGCCGTAGTCAAGCCTGGAAAACACCAGCGCCACGATCAGCGACTGCATCACGTCGTTTGACACAGATCGGCGTATGCTTCGTAGTTGTCGAAGGGCAGCAAAACGCTTCAAACAAATCTGACTGACTTGGGTACGCATCGTCAGGTTAGCGTCAATGAAAATACCGAGATTGCACACACATCTGACAGGCAACACAAGATCAGAGCCAACAGCCAACGAATCACTAGCACACTCGTGACTGTTTCTAAACCGTAAGGTAGGTGAACACTGACTATCTACTCATCATCATCATCATCATCAACTGTGCTAAAGCAGATGATGACAAAAGAACAAAAACCTGAGTAAACTTTGCTTCAGTCATCACGTCTACACACGTTAAAGGGTTAAAGACACAAACAGTTCTGTATGCGAAACCATTTGCAGCCTACATATTTTGCACTTTGAGAATAAAATTGTCTGATGAGAAAAAAATGTAGCGTTGTGGTAAACCAAATACATGAAAGCAAAACAAAACCTGAGTATGTCCGTGAAGCCGGACGTTGATACAAGTAGCCGTGCTACCAGTAGAGTCTGTGACAATGTCAGCGGTGTTGCTGTGAAGATGACGTTTGAACTGAGGTAGCGGCATCAGAGGTCGCGTGGCGTCAACATCAATGACTGTCATCGGCATCAGTGTGAACTTTACTTCAGTCACCACATCTATGCAGTTAAATAAACATTACACGTCCTCAGACAGGCACCAGCTTACAACACAAAAACAAAGATAAAGGGCTAGTGCATCACACGGTGTGCCTCTTTACATCCTAGCTTTTGCTGGTACTCAATTGCAGCTACCCACAAAGGGAAGGCCAGGCTGAGTGTTGACATGATGATGATGATAATGATGAAAGACGAATTAGTTTTAGCGTGGCGTTAAGTCCTAAGACTACAAGGACACGTAACAATAAGCCTAAACAGTGAAGTCACGTAATAGTAGTCAGTGCAATAAGACGTTGTTAGTCATGACTGTAAGACCAGGCAAAAAGTTCGGTTTTCAGTCTGCTGTGGAAAACTTGCAACGACGGAGACGACCGGACCGACTCCACAGACTGTTCCAGACCGATGCAGCAGTCGCTGGAAAGGTATGGCTTATTGCACACCGAAATGGCTTACCCATCTGCCAATGATCACCGATCCACGTATGAACTGGGCTTGGCATCGATTATCTTCGTTGATGCAACCAATGACATTACAGACTAAAACTGACCGACAACTCTGAGGGTAGATTGATAGTGTAATGGTTAGGACGTTACACTTGGTTTGACTTCCGATTGGGATGCTGCCAAGTGGTTATATGGATGAGTGACTGTCTGTGGACAAGTATAACATCTCAGTATACAAGCATCACTGATATCAACTCAGCCTACCATCCCTCAGTGGTAAAAAAACTGAATACCGGCCTGTCTGGCTGGCTGGGTTTACAGCAGGGCATGTTCACCTGTGTTGGGTGTCAGGTAACACTGTGTGATCCCACGTGGAAGCTGACGTTCCATAGCTCTGAAATGGGTTTCCTATGAAGAGCTATACCATTTCACCATTTAACCAAACCATTCTGCACACAGAAACATTCATAACTTCTCAAAACCTAAAAACTGTATGGCACAAAGTCTTTTCGCTCGTGAGCCGCAGCACGACTGAAGAAAAAACATGACGAGCAGTGATTTTGAGACCTGCGTGCTGAATGACTTTGACACACTGACGACTCTGAGTGTTCCACAGACGAACTGTTGAATCAGTGGAACCAGAGGCAAGTGTTGAACCATCAATAGACAGGCTGAGACATGTCACACTGCCACTAACACATGTCACAACAGTACCAGCAGCAGTAGTAGTAGTAGTAACAGTGACAGTAGCAGAAATGTGGCGTAGTAGTAACACTAACTAGAAATACGTTCTGTGCAACAAAGTATCTGTCACATTGTCATGCTATATAGCCTAGCAGCTGCGTATAAGGGGGGTAGGTGCAAACAGGGCGCAATTATCTTTCACAGAGGTCGAGTTGTAGTCAATTTAGTCTCACAATTCGTTGCCATGACAACAAGGGTCGTCAGGGGAGAAATTCAAATGACACCATCGGATAGCCCGGGCCCAAAAATAGGGAGTACGTGCAAACAAAGAGCAATTACCTTTTACGGGGACTGAGTTGTACCACTGTGAAATCTCCATTGGCTGTAGTGCAAAATTTTGCAACTTTTGAATGGTTGCTATGGCAATCGGTGTTGATAGGGGGTAAATTTAAATAACACTGTAAGATTGCCCGACCCTGAAAATAGGACGGGGTAGGTAAACACAGCATGCAATTATCTTTTACGGGACCAACTTATACCACTTTGAAGTCCCCATGGGCCGTAATGCAAATTTTTAAAAATTTGGGGTAAAATAGAAGAGGGAATTATCAGATCAGTATTATTAACACATACCTGTGTCCAGTGTATGGCAAATGTTCAGACGACGTTGACAGCATACTTCGGCTCACAGACTGGCAAATAAAAGCAGACACAATTAGAAACTCAAACAACAAGATTTAAAAGCTAAATATGGCCATGCATCGAAAGCAGCATAGGCAGGCTAGTCATCTTGCAAGTCAAGGCCATTCAGTCCTAATTCTTTGATGCAAAAAGTTTGAAACAACATTGATCTGTACCAAATCTGATGCCAATCTGATCAACACTTCTAAAGCTATAAGCTCTCAGACAAAGTGGCCTACTCTGTATAGCTACCGTACCAGTTTAGATGGCTCACTGCTGAAGCCGACTGGCTTGGTCCAAAAGTCGGGGGCCACTTGACACTCGTGCTACATTCATCAAATACGTAAACTGGGTGACTCCCAAAGTGGCTGTGCAATGATGGCAGCACCATAAACATTGTTGTTCACTCTTACAACTACCAACTTAGTCTCTCAGCATACTAAAACTGATGTCTGGCAAAGGGCTAAGGAAAGGTAGATTACAAGATCTCATGGGCCTTGTGGCTTGAGAAATACTTAACATTTATTTTACATCTTATGTTATTCATTCACTCAACAGATCACGAATTAAAGTAAGCAGGAACCGGTTCAAAACAGTTGATCTGGTGAATTCGTCCGGTTGTCGTGGCAGCGAATAACCGATAGTCAGCACTGTCCATGACAACAGCCGTAACCTCCGCACTGAATGAGAATGTACAGAGCAGGATGCCAGACGACAGGTCCCAGACCTAGAAAAAAACATCACATCGGCAATATGTGCACAAATACACAGAGATACAGACAGTGAGTGAGTGAGTAGAGTTTAACATCCCACTCGACACAGTATAGGTCATTTCGGGGATGCTCTTTGCAGGCAAAATTGCATATAGACATAATAACAGAACAAAAAGTTTAACCTTTACAGAAAGTTTAACCTTTATGAAACACAAAAGCGACGAAACGACCTAAACCTAAAATTGTAAGAAACTGCCGATTATAATTGTGCATATTTAACGATAATGGCAGTTCTAATAATCTTCCCTGTTATCCTCCAGACAGTCATCAATCTCATAATGCTGTCTATTGGAGAGCAGAGGGGGGAGATACGGACAGAAAAAGTGTACACACAAAGATACCAGACAACAAATCCCAGAGCTATGGACAAGTTCACATTAGCAATACATGCACAGATACATGCAGAGCAACGACACACAAACATACAAAACATACACAGAAGTACAGCAGACAACAACTTCCAAAGCTACGAACACTCAGATAGACATCCAAGAGTTTGAGACCCCTGATCTATCTCATACTCTCTCCTAGGTCAAAAATAAAAGGCAAATGAGAACCCGGAAACGAAAATAGGAGTAAATACTCAACAGGATAGGAGTACAGTAACCAGTGTGACAATTTTTAGTTCAAAAAGTCTACGTTAAAGTTGGGGCAAATTAGTACTCACTGCACAATACAACTCATTAACCCAACCTATTTTTTCTAATTATTTAGTTTAAAAAAGAGTAGCAACCTTGACAGACTTATCACATGACGCAGTAGCAACTCTAGCTCGACAACCACCACAACCAATGTGAACATCAGTAACAGGAAGTGTGTGACTGGTCCATGAGTAACGAGGCTCCACCCCCTCATTTGCATCACCGACTGACAGCACTCTAACAACAGACTGTCATGCACTTATGCGTAAATGACCACTGCAAAAACACTTTACGCAAAAATGTAGCAAAATCATTTCCAAGCCAGAAAGTTCATTGGGCAGTCTGACCTTTGCTTCCTTGGCCCTCAGTCAGACACCAGTTTATACTGCAAGACCATGAATATGGGGCTACTGTGATGCGTGGTGTTCATGGAATTGAGGGTACCCATGGTGGAAAAAATTGCCAAGCTGAGACGACCTGGGTAGCTAGGTTACACCAAAATGGTATACCTGCAAACAGTCACCCATCTCAGTACTAACCCGGCTCAGTGTAGAGTAACTTCATTGATATGACCAATGATACTATTGCTAGACTAAGCCACCAACCACTACCATAAATCTGCAGTTAAATAATAAACTTTATGGCAGACATGAAAAACTATTTCACTTGCAGTACCTGGACAACTGCCAGACGAGAATTGTGTTATCATCAGCTGCAGAGACAAAATGACTCGAGTCATCAGTGAAACGGATACACCGCACAGGTAAATAGTGCTTACACAGCACACTCAGCAGGTCACCTGTTGACACCTGTAGCTCACATAAACGTTTTAATTCTTGAAAAGCAGCCAGCAGCAGTTAAAATTAGTAATATTACCAACAGCTAGCCAACTAATCAAAATCAACTAAGAAATCAACAAGAATAGACTAGAGGCCTTCTTAAGGCGAGCTGGCAAATCAGGCTATTATACCGATGATTCTTTGCCCACTGTAGCTGCACTCTGTGAGCAGGCCGATGAACAACTGTTTCCCTCTATCAAGTACATACCTACTCATCATCTTCGACCACTCTTACCTCCTGAGCCCAGTACACCCTATTGCACACGTCCGCGACTGCATAACTACGAACTTCCCTCTAAAATAAATAATATTGATGAGTGCAATTTTATCTATCACGTATTGTACAAAGACTGTTTTTAGTTGTTTTTTTAGCATGTCAGTATGTTTTGCATTGTGTCTACAGCGGTTTGTCTGTTGATTGCTTTAATAAAGACTATCATCATCATCAACTTTAAAAACATACTTCAAAAATGCATAGACTACAAATTAAAATCTGTAAAACTTTGTAGAAATGCAATACATGTGGTATATTGACTGCGACTGTTTAAACTCTAATTAATGTAAAAAAACAGTTTATCCACTTGTCAATAGCAACATTCACAGACCTACAAATCAGAACAGCACAAATTGTAAAATGTGACATTGCCTGCATCACACTGACTATGCATCAATGTGCTGCTGAATAATATCACCTTTTATGATTTTTGCTGTTCTCGATGTGCAAGTCTTTGTTGCAGAATCAAATTTCTAGCATTATCATAAGGAAAAAAGCTGCCATTAACTTGGGACTTGAACTACTGTTCAGCTTGTGAAAGTGGGCTTAGACTGTTTTTGACTGAGGTGATTACTATGCTGAGTGGCACACACATCTAGAGTACAGAGGCATACATACACATAGACAGACAGAGACCTGCCAGACGTGTAGTTTCTCAGCTATAGCAGCAACGCAATATCTTCCATCAGGACTGATCGCCATTGCTGTCACTTTGCCGACACAAACCATCTGAGACTGAATGTGATCCTGGCAACACACATACAACACTCAATGCATATCAACTATGTTCTATGACCTCGTATGAATCAACGACTGGCAAATGATGCAAGTCACAAATGTGTGTAAAACATACAAGCTGTAACCAGTACTGTGTAAAGACTTAATATCTACGTAAAATTAACCCTGTACAAGATGTGGTGAACTCCTCTTCTGCATTGGTTTTGCAACTTTGCAAGATGCAACCCAAGCAGTGAAGTTCAAAGCCATCTAGTTTACGAATTACTTGTACACTTGCAAGCTCACATCATAAATGATGAAAGAATGAGACTATGAAAATATAAAAATTTCTAAATTTGACAGTCTAATGCCCATGACTTTAATCTTGGATCAGGTCACATGGCATAACATTGACCTCTACCTAAACGTCAAATGTCAGTGAAATAAAAAAAAGTGGATGGGTAGATGAATATATAAACAGACAGGACCTTGTCCAAAATTCAACGTAATAATCAAATCTCTGTTCTGGTTTCTGTTTACATGTGCTTGTTATTAGCTACCTGTCGCTGCATGGACCAGACATTGATGAGAGGCTTATTACTGGCAGCTGTGAGCACGTAGTCATCACGTACAAAACACAGACTCCGCGGCTGTGAGCTGCTGCCACGGTACATCATGACCGATGTCCCAGTGTATGGATCCCAGGCACAGATGCTCCACAGCTGACCCGACTTTTCACTCGTCCACAATGCCTTCACACAAAGCACAAATTAATATCATAAAAAGCCACATTATGGCAAGCAAACTGTCGAATGCCGTAATTACATGCAGAAAACTTCATCATCATCACCACAAGTCATTGACTCAGTACCCGTTGACGTCGAATGCCTGCTTGCCATCTTTTGCTAGTCCTTTTGGTTCTGCGCTCAGTGGCTCAGATCCTGCAAATATGCTCCGCACCACTCCCAACATCGTCTATCCACATGGGGATGTCGGCATGCCAAAATGTCCTTCACATGATAATGAACAACGGATTGAAATGAAAATAACACCAAACCTAGCATAGTAAATATCACAAAAATAATTATCTACGACATCCGATCCACAACATAATCTGTAGATATAAATTTGAGCTCATTATTTGACATGCGTGATTGTGCTCTGACAAGAGCTAAAAATGTATGGGCGGACATAGACCGCGTTTAAATTTCTTTCTTTCTTTTCCAATAATGCACATATCCTCTTGCGAGTAATGTCGTGCATCCCGTTAAAATTGCCTAATCCTTGGTTGTTTAAAAATTCCGCCACATTCAATACTAACAAAGTAAAAGCCACGTTAGTATCAACTACAGCTAGAAAGAAAAATATTTCACAAACTTCAATCGGACGTTCCATGCTTCTTTGTTTGTTTACATATAACCGGAAGTAAAACTAAAGGTCGAACTCGATCAGAAATGATTAAATGAAGTTTGCACTTTTATCGCACTTTTCGGACTCAGGCATGACACTTCCAAATTTGAAATTCGAATTTCAAACCCTCCAGTGTGGCGTGAGTCACTGGACGTACATTTTTCTGTGCGGTTTTTGAAATTTGAGGAGATTTTCCACCACTGACTGTGAACAGCCAATGTACAGGGTGGGCCAAAAAAACCGGACCTGTTTGAGCGTTGATAACTTTTTCGTGTTTTGTATATTTGCGTATCAGTTTTGCATTTCTGCGCACCCATGTAGCGCTTGTCTCTTGGTTCGTTGCGGCCAGCGCTGTATGACCGTGTGTGGTCGCGGCTGAGCCGATTAGCTCGTTGTCGTCTGAAACGAGTTTTTGCCGATCGTTAGACGATTGGACTCCGATCGAGACGTTTGAACTACTGCCGTTCACGTAGCCGCCGGAAAGCGGTGCGTTGTGTGTTCTGATATATTTTGTCATTATGTAGGCCTATTGTTATCATTGTGTTGAGTGCACCGGTTAAATTTTCCTATATGTGGCTTATCCGTATGTACATCAGTTTTGCTATATCTTTTGGCTGCAGTCACCTGCTTTTGTAAAGTAGCCTATTTTGTATATCTTTGTTATGGCTCCATCTGTTAATTGCTTTAAAGCTCGATTTGATAGATACTATGCAGACGATAGATACAGTGTGGCTTGGTAAAAGAAAGGACATGTCGACACGAAGATCGGTCAACAGGCATTTTGCCTAAAGCACCGAATGATGATGATGATGATTTGTGTCGGCAGATTGAGTTATTTTCGAGTGCTCGTTTGTTTAGGCAGTGGAGCTGGGAGTAGAACGTCGTTTGTGGAGTTGAGACCGGAGCGTCGTCCGTGAAACTGAGCTCAGAACACCGTCGATGAAGTGATCGCTGCTCGTCTTCTCGACGTTGGAGCCGTCTTTTGCACTGTTATCGAGGGACCGCTGATCGTCCTGTCGTCGCTGGACCGGACTCGCACCGTTGTCGCCGAATCCCTGCGTCGTCTTGCCTCTGTTGGACCCGTCCTAGTGTTGCTGTCGTCAGTTCTGTCCTCCATGTTGTTGTTCGAGGAACCTGCCGACTGCCGGACTGTTTCTGTATCGTGAGTCGATATTTTGTGAATTGTGAGTTTCTTTCTGCCGTGTAACTTTTGTGTTTTGCATATTCTTCTGTTGCTTGACCGTAAGGGCGTTTCCGTATTTAGTTGTTTGTCCGTCTAAAATCTAAATGTTAGACCTTGGTTGGTCGTTTTAAGACAGGTTTCTAAAAGCTTGTGACAATACGCCAGGACTATTAAAAGCCGCTGTCGTTGCATAAATTTGCTATTTCGTTTTGAACTATGATTGATGATACGAACTTTATTTTCGTTGTCATCGCACAAACCTGCATGTTGTTTTGCTGATTGACTTTTGCTGAATTAAGATTTTGACCTGTTGCTGTTACAGGCCCGTTGTATGTGAACCTGTATGTTGATATTTGATAATTTTTGTGACCCCTGTATTATTTCGTGATAAAATTATAAAATAAGTTCTCGTTATTATTAGATATGAAAGTTAAACTCAATAGTTAGATTTTCCTACCTGCCTTATTATTAAATTTGCGTTGTTTTTTTTTGATTAATAATGATTGTATGATTGTCTGTTGTCAGTCGTTTTTATTAGTAAAGATAAAAAAAACTGTGCCTACTAATTTGTGAGTTTAGTTTTCTTTGCTAAGTTTTTGATAGACCCATATAAAATACTGCGATCAAGGTCGTGACAGTTAGTGATTACTAACTAAAGTCAGCTTGTAAGGACGCCATATGCATAGCCCCGCAGACAATCATACAATCATTATTAATCAAAAAAAAACAACGCAAAATTAATAATAAGGCAGGTAGGAAAATCTAACTATTGAGTTTAACTTTCATATCTAAGGTTACCCAAATCATTACCTCCGCCAAGGAGGTTATGTTTTTGCCGGTTTTTGTTTGTTTGTTTGTCTGTGTGTTAGCAAGATAACTCAAAAAGTTATGGACGGATCTTTCTGAAATTTTGAGGGAATGTCGGGCGTTG
>Ga0209367_1004730_pt1 | contig 18871 bp, 13 predicted proteins | sample WorMetLIZISLAND2_FD_187412 | JGI IMG/M metagenome (GOLD analysis project Ga0209367, IMG submission 187412) | Marine gutless worms symbiont microbial communities from Max Planck institute for Marine Microbiology, Germany - Olavius geniculatus... ... | reverse complement strand
GTCAGTTTTATATTCAATACTATTTTTGCTCTCAGTATCTCTCATTTCATCATCATTCTTTCATTCCAATCTCAAAACTTCTCCTTTTCTCAAATCCTATCCTCCATAGACATCTGTCACCCCCTTGGACTGACTCCACGGCTATTTGGACCCGCTCACGTTTTTATGTTTACTGTTACTCTTTTCAGTTTTTTTTTCTGAGTTTTAGTCTTCATTATTATTCTTTATTTTTTACCTTTTTAAGGTTTTTCTCTCTTATTTTAGTTTTCTTTACTCCAGTCATTTTTTGAATTTTTTCAGTTTTGCATTTAACAGTATTTCTATTCTCAGTATCTCTCATTTCATTTTTCTTTTAAACATTTCAGTTCCTTTTAGTTTATGTGCTGGATTAAACTGACAGTTTGTCTGTCAGTTTTTGAGTGCGAATTTATGATTGTATTGTTGTTGTATTGTACAGTACTACGACGCTTACCGTCGCCATTTATTACTACTTGCCCTGAAAGCTGATACTCATTTTATTATCCCCACCGAGGACAGAAGGCTGAGTTATCCTTGCTGGCTGGTCTGGATGATTTACCAGCCCCCCCTCAGACAGTCGCCCATCCAGTTACTAAGCATGCCTGCCAACTCAACGCATTACCACTACGCCATGCCTCCAATTGTGCGTGTGAGTCTGTCAGTGGAAATGTTGTTTATGGTTGATCGCTGTCGTTGCAGAGTACACAGCCAAGCATCATGCCGGTCGTGTCCTTGTTCCTTCTGTCTCAGGTCTTACTGCTGCATCGATTAGAATATTGTAATAATGACCGCTAGTCCTGGGTTACTTGGATACGGAAACACAATGTTTACTAGCTGTCTGCCCACCATTCTGAAGGGCCATCATTTTGAAGGGAATCGATTTATAGTCAGATAGTGGTTACGACTTTGTCAACTACTATGCCTCTGCCAACATGTGACAACTACAAGGCTAAAAAGTGCATTTTGGGGCATATTCGACACTGCCATGATCTTGAGCCTTGACCTTTTGATCCCAAAATTTGATGCCTTTATCTTTGCCCAAAAGTCCGTTAGTGGTGAAAGTCTTAGGTTTGCTTGCTCATTTTACTGTTGCATCAGTTAGAACATTGTGATGATGACTGCTAGTTCTGGGTTAATTGGACTCATGGACTGCTAGGGCTATTCTGAAGGGCCGCCATTCTGAATATACCATCATTTCTGAAGGGCCGCTGCGTTTAGGCATAGGGTGAGAAATAGGTAGGTTGGTAGGTAGATAGGTAGGATTACCCGGTTAGGGTTAGGGTCAGTGTTAAAAGTTAGGTTAGCATTTAACAATTACAGTTTCATCGTCGTTCAAAACGGGTTCTCAGAATGATGGTCCTTTGGGATGATGGCCTTTGGAATAGTGGACCTGAAGCCTTCACTATGCTACTGTCTCTGGTGGATGTGAGTTAGTAACCTTGATGTGCTGTCATGCACCACATTGTGTCAAAAGTAATTGTGGTTGTTTGCGGCACAGAAACCAAGCATTTCGGCTGAGTTTAGGCCTAATTTCGATTTTTGCAGCATTTATCTTTTATTAGGTAAATTTTTCTCCTTTTCGCAACTCTCTAGCGTAGACATACTAGTATTTTAACAGCTCCTTTACCTTATTACTATATTTTGTTTTTATTTACCAGAATTGACATTTTATGTTGGCAGAAATGGATGGGGTAAAGCTTATAATTGTAAATACTATTATTAGCATACTGTTGTGATGTTGAAGATGTATTTATCTCAGTTAGTTTGTTAGTATCTCGGTGAATTTTAGATAAGTTGGTTAATACTACTTATCGTTAAAGTACAGTTCTAACTTTAAATTACAAGATAACCTTTGAACTTGGCATGCAGGTATTTCTTATCGTACATCATGCGCCGCTGGTCCATCAGCTGGCAGACGTCATCTGCAATGGCAGTACTGTTGCATCTACCACCGACCAGCACACTGCACATGTACAGGTGAATTGTTATCTTTGCTACAGGTAGAGGGATAGTTAACACATAATTAGATAGACAATACACTAATGCGTGCAATATATGCAATATAGTATGGTGATGTACAGCGATTATGAGATGTCTCTGATGCCGACGCATAGACATTCAAAACGCTGCCAGCTGAAACAAGACAATATGACAGAATAGTAATAGTTGGCTTAGTCAGAATGTTTTAACAATAAGAAATAATCAAATTTTGAAATTTATCAGTTTCAGCTGCCTGCGGTTTGAATGTCTTGGGGTGTTGCATTCAGCCTGCCACTGAAGAGGCCAACTGCGACACCCCAAGATGTTTGCCACCGTCAGTCAGTTGTGCTGCTTGTAGGGTTCCGTGAGTGTGTGTGGCTTCGTCCAACCATTGGAGCCGTTGGTGGACACACTGAACACGACATGCAGGAGTCGGTATTCCACGTACAATGAGTTGGGCGAAGACGAGTATGATACAGAGACAGAGGCACAGGAGAATGTTTCCGATAGTTCAGCGCCAGCTGAGCTGGTCAACCTTCCTGCAGCAGGTCTATAGCCAGTGGCTTTGTGGCCGGGGAAGTGGAGGGAATAATTTTTAGCTGTCAGAAAATTTTCCAAAAATCTTCGCACTTGAGATGTAAAATTTGGGGTTGAAAGCCCCCATTATGAGGAAATTTAGGGTCAGAATTGAAATTCTGAGCACCCATAATCTTCTGTGTCGGAAGTTTGCAGCTGCTGGCGGAATTTTGTCGGAAATTTGAAGTGTCTGTCGAAAAATGGCAACTTCCTTCCCCGCCTACTTTTTTGACCCATGACACCACTCTCTGTAGCAGTATCATTTTGGATTCAAACGTAAATTCAGGATAGAAAGTTGTAATCTTCTAAGAGACAAAGCTCTGTAAATTTTTGACAGCTAAATTAGTGTTGAGAAGTATCGAAGACATCTGCTAAGTCGAATTCCCATGTTGCATGTGTGGAAATTTGATCTGAAATTTACTTATACGGTACAGAAGAGGATGGGGTTTTTTTCTAAAGGCTCGTTTTTCACACAAGTTGTTAACATATCTGCTTATTCCATGGTAAAACTAGGTTTACATTATGCTAAATCATTGCATCAGCAGACAAGAAACGTAACATTGCTGAATGAGTACAATAATGTATTAAGTATTAGTATTCGTATTGTTAATATTCTTCTTTAATCAACATTCTGACATTGGTATTGATATTGTCAATATTTTTGGGCAAAGTATTAATATTGGTGTTGCCAATATTTTTCGCAAATATTATTCATATCCTGACATGTATTACCTGTTTCTGTTGTGACCATTCTCTGCTGAGTGTTAATACATAGATTCACTGGAGTATTTAAGAGTACAACACTTTTCTTTATTTTGTGTGTTGAATTATAACACTAAAATATTCCTTCTGCCTGATCTGATTTATGTGCAAAAGTTTTACGTGTGTTTGTGATGTATCTAGAAGGGTTGGTCGATGCTGCTGATGACGTCGCTGTGTCGGTGAAGCCGGCGCTTGAACTGAACCCAAACTCAACGGACGAGGAGAAACTTCGACAGAGCTCCGCTCGCGCTTACAGCTTCTGCTCGGATTTTGATCTCAGCGGCAGGTGAGTGAGACTGATGCAGGATCAGATATCTTTGTTAGCATTTTTTCGCTGTCCGTAACTTTGTACTTAGCATTCGTGTTATATCGAGGGCAGAATGCCAAGCATGGTATTTACAGTTATTTGTCGTAAAATGTTGTAACTAAAAACTACAAAGTTTTATAATGCCACTGCAATATTTATTCTGTTGCAAAATGAAATATAGCAATCAAATATATACGTTATATGTTAACACGTTTTACAAGAACATTAAAAACACTGGGGGAAATGTCAGAAAGATTTATTGCATAGAAAGTTTTTTTCAATTTTTTTGAAATGTCATTTACAACAGATATATGATGTTTTACCTTACTGCCTTTGAGATGTACCAAATACCCCTAGTTTTTAGTTGCATGTATTTGTCATCGTATTTATTTGCAGGAATTTCATTGTGCTGTGGTTGTTGTCTTTGCCAAGTTGAACGTAGTGAGCATTGGTGGACTTCACGATGACCCATAATGCAGAGGTGCCAGTGTCATAATAGCAATGGCGTCATTGCGCCAACAGTGCAAGCAGCAACACAGCATCTGCTGTTATTAGTTCTCTTTTCTTTTCTTCTGTCACAAAGCAGCTCTCCCCTTATCCCTCCCCTTTCTTTGTATTTTTCCTTGACTGACCGCTGTTGCCATGGCAACAAAATTTGAGACAAAATGGGCTATAACTCGTCTTGTACAAGAGATATTTTTTGAGATCTTTGCATAGTAGTACTAGTAGTAGTGTTTAAATTACTTCACTTGGTGGAGATATGCACTCTCACGAGCACTTTTTAGTTTACTGTGCATCTAGTCTGCAGTTGATCGGTGCGTAAGTAAATTTAATTTAATTTAATTTATAAAGCACACAATGTCAGCGAGAAACTCACTGAATCTGAGGCGAATCTGAATCTGAATCTAAGGTGTGTTTGTTACATATGCAGGTTGTACCTTTCGGCTGTGTTTAATGCCTTGGACTGCACTGATGGAGACTACATGGCCTTATTTGCTCTTGGCCTTTTGTACGCTATCAGCCATAACAACGGTACATTGCATGTTTTTATGTAATAATGATTGTGAATTGCATTAGGTGTTAGGTGTATTTTTTCGATTTTTAAAGTTGTATATGTTTGTATAATTTAATGCTTTAATGTGTTGGGTTGAGTGGCAGGAAGGGAGTTCGGTTTGTTAAAATTCCGCTCCAATGCCGGCCAGAACTTCTTTTTGGGTAACAAAAGCCAAAGTTAGAAACATGTAATGCAGCAGCCAGGACATTAGTTATACTGGAAAAAAACAAGTATTTTGTGTTTTGTTTTGCTTTGAGTAATGTGATGGTGTTTTGTAGAGCTGCAGAAATTACCGATTAATCTTGAAGTAAGTAAGTAAGTAAGTATCAATTTATATAGTGCCAAAATCTCAGAAGAGAAGCTAATTGTTGAAAATGTTAATGATGACAACTGTTTTTGGTTAAATTCTTTATTAAAGTCACATCGGCAAGAAATCGCTATAACGTACATAACTAGAATGCGTGCATTTGGTATAAACATCTTTAGCTCAGAGGAATATGCTATCAACTTGTCTTTTTCTTCAGAGAACACGAACATTTTTTGTCTGCTCATAACAACAGTTTTTTTTCATTTTGTATTCTGACTTATGATACTACAATATTGGCTCTGCTGGATCTGATATATGAGGTTTGTTCGATAAATAAGTTACAAAACAACAACATTTTGTTAGTTTTCCAAATCTAGAAAGTCTGAAATATATGCTTTGTGGGGAATTTTATTCTGAACATGTGTGTCAATTTTCACAGAACATCGTCTGCACGTTTATTATTTTCCCCACCAGTAATCTATCATAACTTGCAAGTGACAAGCAGCATAGGAATGAAAAAAAATAAACTTAACAAGTTAATGCCATCTCTTTAAATGCTAAAGACTAATGTCTCATTTTTCAACATATCGTCCGAGTTCACTGAAAAATTTGTCCTATCTGTCAGCAAACTGCTGAATGCTGATGCAAAGAACGATGCTGGCTGCTGTCCATGCCACTGAAGAACGACTGATAGCAGCTCGTTATATGATGCAAATTTCTGCCCATCTAGCATTTTCTTACACCAAACGTGTATGATTGCTTCGTAACGTACTGGTCACCATGAACTGGAAGCATCTCAGAGTGAATCTGATATGCATTAATTTTTTTGTCCATGAAAATGCAATATGGACGATGCAGTTGACTTGGCTTAGAACCGTCCACTCTGGAGATTGATGTCTACGTTCGGCGCTACGCACTTTTAGTGGTGTTTGCCAGAAATGATGATGATGATGATGAAAATGCAATAATGGCATGCTGTTCTTTACAGAATGATTTCATTGTCAACGTCACCGCATTTAATGTCTATAAATGATGTCACAGTGATGTCATCGTCATAAAACTCACAGCTGCTACTCAGAATTAAATTTTCTACAAAACGTATATTTCGGATTTTTTATATTTGGAAAACTAACAGAATGACGCTATTTTGTAACTTATTTATCGAATGACCCTCATATGTGCAAAAGATATGTGCGAATGAAGAACACTTGCCGATTGTGTCTCCCTGCGTTAGCTGATTTAGTGATGGTCATTTTTAGCCAAAACATGCATGTTCTTGGACAGTGGTCAGTTTAGTTTTTGATTGAAATTAGTCATTAGTTAAGTGTTAATTTTTTAAAAGTTGAGTATTAAAATTTAAAACTGTTACAGTCTAGTGTTTTGTCGTGTATGGCTGAATTGTAGGTGTTGATCCGACCCTTCTTGATGCCGTTATGATGCCGACAGACAATTCTCCGGTCAGTGCTCTTGAAACTGAAGTTTTTACATATCGTTTTGTTTCAGAATTGTGTAGCACAGCACCATACACTACCGGCTGCATATGTGGCCACTGACCACGAAATGTCTTGCCGGCTTCTACCAGTCTCCGAATTGATATTGTTAATGGTCAACAGTAATGTTTATGACAAAGTTTTAGATTGATTAGTGTTTGCCTCTTCATTGTTTGACCCTGTTGTTTAGGCATAAGTCATCTTCTTTAATGCTGTGGTGTTGTTAGAAGGCGATTACAACTATTCCTGTATATTTTTAGCAGCCAGCTTCAACTTAACGTGAAATAACTCTGAAATTATGGGCTGTAGCTGTGATGAAATGGCTAGTCAAGAAGTTGCTGGCTTTTGGTTGATTTTTGTCTGTCTTTTAGCATTGATTTATGTTAATATAAAGAGAGTTGTAAATTTTTTGGATTTGGGTCGTCATGTTTAATAAGCCGCATATGTGACACACTGTGAAAACAGTGCACATTTGTATCTAGCTGGTTGGTCATACATTATAGTGAACACTAGGGTCCTCAGTTTTCCGCAGGCCGCGGAATTTTGATTCGAGCCGCAGAATTTGCCCTTTTCCACGGAATTTTGATATTGCTGTGGAATTCTGCAGAATTTTAGAGAAGTTAAGAAATGACCGATGATTAGTACGATCGTTGGCTTTCAGCTAACTATGTCACAGAGAAAAATCCAACTGAACTGCCTAGAACTGCGTCCCTAGTAATAATTACCATTGTATATAGCACAATCGTAAATTAACACAATGTGACTAGTTGACAAATTGCACTTTTGAAAAGAAAAGAAGATTGATAATTTCCTTTGTCTGTTGCTAGCATAACTGAGTGCCATGCCATCATCCAAAAACTGAAGTTTTTAAAACAGAATAAAGCTTAGTTCACGCACAAACGGAAGCACGGTATGTCGCGGAATTTGCACAATTTTGCCATGGTGAGCGGCGGAATTTTGCGAACTGGCCTGCGGAACTTGGCAAAATTTACCGCGGAAAACTGTGGGCCTTAGTGAACAATGTTAAAAGTCAATGTTTAAAATATATGCTTTGTTGTAGACGAAGCATCATTACAACACTGCTCTTGTACAACGGCTAATACATATTATTTCAATTGCTTGTCAACAAGGTATATGCTCTGCATCTTGTTATAACACACGTACACACATACAATTATTTTAGTATCCAGTTTTTTTCAGATAAACCTGGTTTGGATGGTTGGTTTCTTGATTTTTGTTTTTTGTTTATTCCTGGTATGTGCATCATCATCATAAAGATGCAATTTTTTTGTTTTTTTTTCCATTTGATACCATGACATAGTTGTTCTCAGCTGTACTTTCCGGCTGGTTGATGGCAAGTTGTGAAAGGAATACGCACACCAAAAATTATTAAAATCTGTTAATTCATCTTCAAGTTACAGTCGAAAATGTTGGGGGATATTTTTGGGACACTGTATAGATACTGAGATATTTAATTGTTATTTTCTGCACTACATCGTATTAAACACTAGTGCTGGCGGCTGCATATCACAGGTAAAGTGCGTCTGGCAACGTTCGAGCTTGCCATCTTGCTACTGAAGTCTCTGGTGTACAATTCCTCAGACGGACACAGCTTTCTGCAGGACGACCATCTGGCAGCCGTTGAAGGTGCTCGCGAAGAAGCTACACTTCAGATGCGCAATTTCTACAAAGTCTGGGAGAAGGTTTGTTAAGCAATAATTGAAAGGATTAATTAAGCATTCCTAGTTCTGTCTTGTTCTTGTTTTTTAGTTATGATTTTAATACTTGTAATAATAATTTTAGTTTTGGCATTTCAGTTATTGTTAATTGCAAGTGACCGCTAATGTATTTATTAAATGTTTTCAAATTTGGCACAGTGGTGCAACTCTTTTGCATCTGTAGCATTCAGCACCGAGAAAGCAACGTAAGAAACCTACAGTTTAGTTAGCATTTGTGGACACTTCACTATATTGTGTATAATTAAAACTTTAGTGTTTATGCTTATTCGTTGCAGAGTGAGGAAATATTTCTGGATATGTTTGAAGACGAATATCGTGAAATGATGGTGAGTTTGTATCACACACTGGTCACCTAATGCTTTGCTTTCTACTTTCATGCTGGATAATACGCTTCTTGTTGAAAGTTAAGTTACTCTGTTTTTAGTGCACATCACTCAGAACTTTCACATTCTTGATTGGATAACAGGAATGGCATCTGGCCTGTAAAGAAGGCTTTCACAACAATTTCCACAAGTATACTTATACTGTTTCTTTTGGGGACACCTTAGGGACATAAATATGGACAAAAGAAAAACCAAAATTACTAGAATGTGCTATATTTTTTAGCTTCACTGTACATAAGGTAAAGGCAGGGCTTGAAGTGGAATGGTATGGACTGGTATGGCATACCAGCACTTCTTTGGTTGCCTGGAAAACATACCGACACTTCTTTTCTGAAAAAAGACCTACCGGTATGCTTGTGGACTTGTTTTCTGAGATTTATGCAACTGATCGTTGATGTTTTTGATATTTGCATTGATCAGTGGCCAAAATAGCGCTACCTCGAAGGTAGGGAAGGGAGGAGGGCAAGGCTCTTCGAGAGGATGAGGTAGGGGGCTGTAAGCTAACCCAGGCCCCATGACGTTTGAGGGCCCTGCTCAGAAATATAAAGTACACCTGTAGTGTGTAAGATTGAAGTGCAAAGAGTTAATAGCAGCAAGCAGCAACTCGCTGTATCAGGCTGCAGTGGAGTAGATTGCATCACTTGCCGCTACGTGTTTGATCGAGCAAGACTTGCGTGCGCCGCCGTGCAAAGTGGAATCTATTGAGTTATATTCATATAAAGACTTCTTTATAGTTCTTTTAGCTCGCTACCTATGACAAGAATAATCTAGGGATCCTCCAGAATTACCCACCACACACCAAAAGGCACCATTTTGAAAAGGCAATTCAAAAATTTTCTTCCCAGAGGGGCCCCACGAAAATGTTTGGGGGCCATGCAAGAATGTTTCCCCAGGCCCCGCTGTGGCTTTCATTTCGTTGGGCCTGGAAAGGCATCGCTAAAATACTGGCACTTACCTTTTCCCACTTCGAGCTTTGAGTAAAGGTAAGGTAAAGGTACATGGCAGAAATTGTCAGAGAAGTCAATAGTAAAAAGTCTTTTCCAATGTTTTTTGTCGGCATGAAGCACTTGCATAAATTGCATGGATTATTGTTGCTCATTAGAACGGTAAATGATAAAGGTTGCATATAGCTTTTTATGGGAAACCCATCTTTGAGCTACGGAACATCACCTGCCACATGGGATCGCACATTGTTGCCTGGCATTCAACGTAGGTGAACATGCTTTCCCTTAACCCTATCCAGATAGACCACTACTCGATTTATCTGCCACAAACTTATGGAAGGTTAGCTGATGCTTGTGTTGACTATTTTACTGTAGAATCGGCCATTGAATGTGGAGTATTTAACAATGGATGCCTCAACACTTCTTCCGCCTACTGGAACGCCGCTGACAGGCATAGAGTTTGATCGCAGGTTGCCGTGCGGTGAAGTCGAGCGTGCTAAACGGGTGAGTCCACTCCACATGCTTCTGCATTTTTTTCTACTTTCTCCCCAATGTTTTTAATGTTGTCATAGTTTTTACGCGCGAAAGCAGTTACTACTTTTAGCGCGTCTTAGCCATCTCAATTCTGTCCGTCTGTCCGTCTGTCCATCTGTCACACGGGTGGATCAGTCAAAAATGGTGCAAGATAGGATCACCAAATCTTTACCATCGGATGCCTGGAAGACTCTAGTTTCAGGAACCGTAAAGTTTTTCCATAAATTCGAAGGGGGTCACTTCGAACGAGGGCGCTAAATGAGAGGGGGTGGGCAAAATTTGCAATTTTTGGCCAATAAGTCGCTGTATCTCAGTAATGGTGCGATATAGGGCCTAGGTTACTATTAATTGCTAATAGGAAATCGTACACTGGCTCTCGATTGGCGCTGAATTCAATGACTTTGAATGACCTTGAATGCCAAAATAGGGGGTTTTGTGGATTTTTTGGTGATTTTGGGCTGCGGCACAAGTCTATATCATTCATAAGGTGGCGCCACGGAACTATCGTTAGGCCTATGTGATCCAGATAAAGAATTTGGTATTTGTATATTAACTTAGCGTGAACACTCCAATTTTCAGCAAAACTACTGAACCGGAACTACTATAGGCTTTCACGCGTCCAGTGAGCATTAGCTCAAATTTCTTGTTTTAATAAACATCATAATGCCATCGATTTGCTTGCTGTGTTTTATTTTGCAATGGAATAAATATTTAAGTTACCATTTTGAAGAACTCTATACTATTTAGTTAGGACGTTTTGCCATAGACAGCTATAGATACGACATTTTTTGTCATTCTGCACTCGATTTGTATGTCGTTCAGGCAATACGAGTATTCTTTCTGATCCGCAGTCTGTCGTTTACTCTACGTCAGGAGAGTGAAACGCAATTGCCATTGACTCGTGCTGATGAGTGTGTCAACGTCGACGACGTCCTTGATCTCAGTGAGTAGATGCATTGCTTCTTACACAATGCTACATATTTCATTTATGTACTAGTCCTGACGTAACATTGGTTTTTGTTTGTTACCATTTGAAGAAATGTTCAGACAATGCATGACAAAGCGTGAAGTCTTTAATATTTTTGTTTATAATTTTGAAGTGGGAATAAATGTGATTGTGAATTTGTGTTTTTTAGACAACAGTGATCTCATTGCCTGCACGATCATTGAAAAAGACAGGTATCCGTGGTTGCTTTTTAGTACGTACTGTACATGTGAGTTTTAAGAGTTTGATTTTTACTTTTTAACGAAGAGCGTCAATTGAAAATTGCTTAGTTGAACTACAGTTGAGAGGTTCCAACTGTGTAAGTGATTCAGCGAGTTACCATGTTACATCAAAAAAGTGTTTTAAGTGGTCGAAGCTAATAAATTTAATGGAATCTGTGCTGTGTTTTATAGCAACAAAAAAGATCGTCGGTTTCTCGTGATCGACGTCCTACAGCTTATTCTGGTCGAGCCAGACTCGAAGCGACTCGGATGGGGCGTTGTCCGCTTTGTTGGATTTCTTCAGGTTTTATTTCCATGTTTACTTTCTTTATGAGCATTTTATTGTTTTTATCTGCAGTCATAATAGCTGAAATTGAAGCATCTTTGTATATAACCAGCCGCTAGACTCCTAAGCCGCTGCTGTAAGCTGCTGTAAGCCACCATGGAATGTGCTAAGCCAAAATTCGTAAGCCACGCTGGCAAAAACGTAAGCCATAAGATCCGTAAGCTGGTGTGCTTGAAGCTTTTTTCCAGAATTATCAGCGTAATGGACAATATATTGCATTACTACTTAAGTTAAAGCCTCTGTATAATCGTTGCTTTACAACGAGCACACAGCAATAGTCGCAGACACTTCCACTTAACATTGCAATATTTGTTGACTAAAATGCCATTCAACTAAAATGCCATTCATCAATGGCACCACAAAAAGCTGTCATGGTGTAGCCTATTCATGAATCATTATACTGGTAAATATGATGTGGTCCGCTAAACTACAGTCTTGCTAAACATCCGTACTGTAGTCTGTAGTGGCTTTGAAGACAAATTTGGTTTGTATTTGATTGTGCAGTGCATGCTTTTGTTAATTTAAAATTTAAAGAACTGTTTATGGTACATTGACGGATTGAGTTACAAGTGCTAAGCCGTCATATTTGTAATTTTTGACATTTGGGCACTCTGACGCTTAGGCCTCGAATGTCAAAAATTACAAATGACTGTTTAACCCGGTCTCCTAAGAAATACTTTAAGCTGTACCAATCTGGCAACTGTGAGTGTCAAATAGTTAACGATGAGACAAATCGATGTGATTGTCTAATTTTCTGCGGCTATTTTTTGGATATTATTTGTAAGCCGTGGCTAGCTGTCGTAAGCCATCGTTAGCCATCAGTTCTAAACCATGGTTTAAGCCGGCTAGCCAGCCGTAAGGTTTGTAAGCCAGCCGTCTGAGATTCTAAGCCACAGCTTGGGGGTCTACTAGCCACCCAGGTCAACACAGCCTGGCCATCTCACTGCGGGTAGGCTCAGTGTGTATTAGTGAAAGCTGGGCTGTAAACGGGTACACTGCGTGATGCACTAGCCCTGTATCCATGGTTTCTCAGTTTACACTGGTGTCTGGCTGAGAGCTAAAGAAATGGATATCAGCGCCACTTGATGGGCAATGTTGCTTAGGAATGACGTAACATTTTTATGATCTTTAGTACTGGCACAATTCGTTAAAAGGCCAAGTTGCACGAAAAAAACGATATTGTATAAATAAGTTTAAAATGTAATACTAATTAATAATACGCTGATCAGTTGAAACAGAAGCATCGCTTTGAATTAATTTTAATAACAATATTTTGTGCAAACTTGAATGAGGACGTCACACTCGGAACGCTTTGTAGACAGCGTGCGAAAAAGTTCAACGCCAGCAGCATGGCGGGATGTGAAGGCAGTGCATGCTCAGCGACGGGAACTCACTTGCATTTCGGAACCAGAAGTCGGATGCTGTCGGCGATTGGTGCAGCAGAAAGGGCATGCAGTTGGCCTACTTGGGTATAACAGTGGCATCTCGAAATGCAAGCGAGGCCCCTTTTCCATTGACATACGTTGACGCTCGTGGCGTGAAATTCTCATGGACGCTATATGACATACGTTACTCTGTCTATAACGTTATGCTTGCGCGCAAATTGACCACTTTAAAACTTATTTTTTACAGTATAAAGATATACTAGCAACAGGAAGATTAATAAATATCAACAAATTAACATTTGATGGAGGCAATTAGCGTTTTATTACAGTTACATAAGATGGTGCGACTTGGCCTTTAATGTGATATTTTCATGTTAATGTGCCATGTTATCTACTGAGCATTACATGTTTATGCCCAGTGCTGAATTTCTGAAATGCATATTGGCTCGAGTGCTGATGTTCATCGTAAAAGTAGTTGTTGCATTGTTCCGTCGTGACAGGACGTGGAGGTGAGTGGTGACAAAGATGACAGTCGCTGTCTGCACGTCAACGTGCTCCGTCCTACATCCATCGCCGGCGGCGCAGCAGCAGCGGCGGCGGCCTCCAGGCCTCCGCCACGCCCCTTGCTCAGCGCACGCTTTATCTTCGACGACCACATACGCTGCATGGCCGCCCGGCAGCGACTCGTGAAGGGTCGACTGCGAGCTCGCCAGCGCAAGATGCAAATGATAGCACGTCTACTGGAGATACCAGCGTCCAGCGGGGCTGACCGTGCACAGGTGACTGCTGGCCACAGTCGACGTGTTAAACCGACATCTGTGACAACCGCCATTCCAGGTCAGGCTCAGCCGTGCCATCATGATGTCTCCAATCTCCCATAGTGTACCCGCCTGCCTACAGTACTCTTCTCTCTCTCACCATGGCAGGTTTTGCTCAGTTTTTTTATCAGCCAGTTGCCTCGGCTTTGCTAGCATCCAGCGCATTGGCGTGCATGCTGGTTTGCAGCTTGATATTACTGCTCGCTCTACACTCTTCATTGCGTCGGCTGTACTTAGTAACGGGAGGCATTATGTTTTCGGTTTATTTTTCTTTGTTTTTATTTTTCACTTTTCTGAAACTGGACATCAGAGACCAAGATCCAGATTGGGGAGAAGAATATGATTCTCACCTAGAAGTAACTGAGGTCAAATTTCAGCGAGATCTGTTGAGGGATTTTGGATGGAGAGGCATTTATATATCATCAGGCAATTTTTGATTTACTGTTGCATGCAGAGTTTTGCTGCTAAATTTTACTTTTTAGATGCAGCTTTTGAGTTGCTTATTGCTGCATGCTGTTGCTCATCTGTCACTGTTGCATTATCTGCTTGCTGAATCATGTATGCTTATTGATACTAGACTCTGATATTAGATGTTGTATTAGCTATATTTATGACTTGCCTATCTTCAAACTACGCAGTACATATGTGTTGTCAGATTTGCATAAATTTACATCTGTGATAAATTGCAACGGACACATTTCAGTTTTTTTCTAACCAGCATTTGTATCTGGAGATTACTTTACAGTTTAGTCTTGGGACCTGAAATGTGAATCATTGGAGGTTGTTGCAGTTTGCAGCCATGATGTCTTTCTCTCATCTAGCCGTCAGAGTCAAAGGACTGAAGGGCTATAAATTGTAACAGACTGACTTTTGTTTATATATCACTTTGTCATTTTTCCAATACGCACCGCATAGTTTGTTGTACATATCATGCTGATAATAAATCATGGTTCCACTGGTGAATTTTCAAAATGACCTGCTTGTCAAAATCTATGTTGACTTTGCTTTCTGTCTGTTTACTTAGCCTCCTTCGTGAAGTTTAGTCCAGGATTTAGCAGCTACTGTGTCCAGTAACCTATGTATGTTGCATTGTGTCGAGTATAATTCAGTTGCATCTTTATGAAAAGATATGTCTGGCATCGCACTGGCAGTGCATCATAGACTTAGTGGCCTGTTCAGCTGCCTGCTCATTGACCTTGTCGTTGGCCCACTTTGTTTTTTTATTATTGCGTAGAAATGTTTTAGATATCTGTTAATTATTGATCATTGAGTGAGTGGCTGTAACGTGTGTGGTGTTATTCGGTGCAGGTCGAAGTTACATGGTGCAGCATTCTGTCGACTCCGTGTCTACCGGTACATCCACGGACGTTCAGCAGTCGGTCTTTGCTTCAGTCGATGCTGTACCTGCATTCAGTGCTGCTGCCGCTCGTGAGGATGATCCACCAAGCCAACAGCAGATGCCACGATTGGCCGAGCTTCAGGTGTCATCTTCGCCGCCAGCCGGAAAGACGTCAGCCGCTTCAAAGAAGAAGTTGATGTCGATGGCATTCCAAGCACAGAAGCAGCGTCGCGAGGCAGCCGCCGCTGCCGCTGCTGCTGCTGCCACGGCCACTGAAGTCAGCTCAAACGCCGATACAGTTTCATCTTCAGATACTGAGACTTCGACAGTCGTTGGACATGATTACGTCGATAGCAGTACGACTCGTGTTGTTAGAGATTTGACGCAGACAGTTGATAGTAGGCAGGCATGGACTGATGATAGTTCCACATCAGAGAAGTATGATGCTGTCTCAGCTGTTGAGGCTGGTAACGAATCACATGATTCTGCACTGGAGGTTGACGCAGCTAGGCCTGTCGGCACAGCAGCCGTACCTCCTAAAACGCTGACTCCTGCCAACGCGTTGCCTGCATCACTGATGACCTCTGCGGCTGACCCGGATGATCACCGGCATTCTATCAACGAAGTCCTGAGCTCTCCCATTAAGCTGGTGCCGCCGGCTGATCCACAACACATCCATGGTATAGTTGCTGCCGAAACTGATGAATCGCTGCCACCAGACACAGACATTAATGAATAGGTTAGGTTAAAATGGTTAAACGCTATAGCTCTTCATAGGAAGCCCATCTCAGAGCTACGGAGTGTCACCTGCCATATTGGATCACACAGTGTTACCTGCCACCTGACACAGATGAACGCGCCCCACCTTAACCCAAACCAGATAGGCTGGTACTCGATTTACCTACCCCGGAGGGATGGAAGACTGAGTTGACCTAGGCGGCTGGTTACATACCCAGATGGTTTGCCTGCCTGCAATGGAGTTTTGCGCACTTTGAGTGCTTCTAGTTACAGTTGTCATCTTTCACATGCTGCTCTCGTTGAGTGGCACAGCAACCACACATAATCTTTGCCACTTTTTTCAGACTGCAGTTTTGTATTTTAATCAGTACTAAATTTTTGTACATAAATGTAGATTTATCTAGTTTTTCCTGTTTGATTTTTGGTATAAGGCTGCTGTTGTTTCCGTCAATTGTGCATAATGCACGCATTGTCATCTTCATTAAAGTGTGTTATGGAGATGCACATTGTATCTGGTTTTGCTACACATGCTATCTGTGATGTCTGTGTTTTATAAACTGTGTGCTTTGCGCTAAAGAGACATATGCCATCATGCTCAAACGCTATATCTGTGGTCTTGCAGTGTAAATTGGTGTCTGGCTGAGGGCTAAGGAAATGGAAATCAGCATGGTCGTATGGGCTCTATGGCTCTGGAAGGAGTTTATTTTTTTGCTTTGTTTTTGACCATAGAAAGCCACAGTAATTCTGCGTCATTGTCTGCACATAATTGCTATCGCAGTAGTAATTATAATGAATTGATGCCATCTGGGTGGTGTGCAGACAGATGAATTTAACTTGTATGACATTTCAGTCCACGGTAATGTAACTGCCTGTACTAGTGGCTTCTGCGCTAGTGAAATTTGACAGTTCTCACTTATTGTTGCATTTTTGTGGGAATTTTAAATTTGACATAATTTGGACATGAATTGCAGTAACATTTGACACTCACCATATGTTGTCAGAACGCAGACACATATTGTTGTACTGTGGAAAAAATTTGTGAAGTCCTAGATGGGGACAGATGATGTGTGCAGATGATGGGGTGACTGATAATAGGGACAAATTTTGGTGTAATTGGTTTGGAATGGATTTAAGCTTTGTATGGTTAGGTTACTTTGGTATACTTGGGTATGCTTTAATGGGAAATAAACCTTGAAAACAACGTGGCTTAAAATTTTAAATTTTTGTCCGCATTGTTTTCAAAGTTTATTTCCCCTTCAAGCACAAGCTTGTATTTTGCACTAGCATTACTGAGTGCTGGTTGAGTGCCGAGTGATTTGTTGATATCATTTTTCATATATAAATGTATTGCATTAAGTTGCACATGTACATGTACATAGTAGGATCGCATACAGGTGCAGGTGGCTTGTTTATGTGAGATGCTGATTTATTTAGACTGAATTATATATATAATTAAATTCTGTTCAATATATATTGAATAGAAGTGTTAATGCAAGTCATTTAGGTGTACCCGGTATTAGTTATTATTCTGTGCTTGGTGATAGTCTTTTGCAGCATTTGTACTCGTGTTGTTATCTAGAGTTGCAGATTCAAGTTTCAGACTTTTGTTTAAATTTTGACTCGAATCAGTGTTTACTGTTTATTGGTATTTGTTATGTTCTCTATTTTGTGCTTATCCATTTTGGCACAATTGTTCAGCCTCACCTGTCATAGTAAAAAAGTAGCCCAATAATTATGTTATACAAAAACCGAAAACCTGTATTGGATGCATGCAAAACGAGTTGTAGAAGATTTAAGATCGTGCTGCACTTGGAGAATTGGTTGGGTGTGTTAGCCATTAACAGAGGAAATACCCAAACTATACAATTTCCATACTTTACTTTTTGCTTCTGTAAGGACGACAAGAAGCCCAGCTGAGGCTAGGATAGCCAACCATACTGGTTGTCAGTGACCTTCAAGGTCATCCAAGGTCGATGATTTTTATCTCATTTGAAAGCCAACATGCCACTTCCTATTGGTGATTTATAGTAACCTTGGTTCTCTAAGACCTATGTGTTTGCCAGGGTACATCCATTACAGTCAGACAGACAGACAACGTGCCACTAACTCTATCGTTACTTAAGTACGATCGGCTAAAAATGGGGACATCAAAGCAAGAAACTGCTAATTTGACTTAGCACATTTTACATGTAACTGAGGAATTGTGTTAAGATTGATGCAGAAAAAATTATATATGAATACTTACTGACAGGAGCCGTGAAATTTCTATCTTGCACTGCTATCTTAATTATATATTGCTACAGCTGGTAAAAGTCTGGTTTTGCTATATATAATGTATTCAGCTTTTGGTTTGTCATCCTTTCTCCCTACCCGCTACTTTGAGTTATATGATATTATAAATGTACTCATGCTGTTGTGTGTGATTATGTTGACACTGTCATTATCGCTTGAGTTCATCACCTGAGCTGAACTGACAAAGCAGCTAGAAATTTAATTTTGGACACCTCTATTTCTCTGTGTTAATAGAGTGTCATTTATCAAATGCTACTTTTTCCATTAATTAATTACTGGAGAAATGGCGTGAAAGATTTCTATATGAGACGACCATGTAACCACTACAAAACTCGATGACAACTTGCAGAATTTTTCACGTCGTGGCTTCTGTAAAGGTTCAACTTTATGTTTATTTATTATAAAGGTTAAACTTACTGTCCCATTATTAAGGCCTATGTGTTTGTGTGCATTTTGTCTGGAAAGGCCGTCCCCAAAATGATCTATACTGTGTCGGGTGGGACCAGGGCCGGATTTAGCTGGTGTGAGGCCTGGGGCCCAGCTGGTGGGAGGCCAGTGCCCAGCTATTACATAACTAGAGACATAGACGGATCCAGGAGTTGACGTTAGGGGGGGCAAAGGTCGAGCGCCGAAGGCGCAAGCCGAGTCGAGGG